>Ga0315280_10000283_pt1 | contig 95102 bp, 104 predicted proteins | sample YL17G06_40_MG_FD_203697 | JGI IMG/M metagenome (GOLD analysis project Ga0315280, IMG submission 203697) | Sediment microbial communities from Yellowstone Lake, YNP, Wyoming, USA - YL17G06_40 | ecosystem: Environmental > Aquatic > Freshwater > Lake > Sediment | place: USA: Wyoming | collected...
TATGTCAACCTGATGGACTCCGTGCCCCTCATCAAGGCGCCGGACGTCTGGAAGATGACCGATAGCCAGGGCCAGACCATAACGGGCAAAGGGATCAGGATAGCAATCATAGACTCGGGCATAAACTATACTCATCCAGACCTTGGTGGCTGTTTCGGGCCGTCTTGCAAGGTTATAGGTGGGTGGGATTTTGTCAACAACGACGCTGACCCAATGGATGTAATGGGCCACGGTACGCATTGCGCGGGGATAGCGGCAGGCAACGGCGCACTCAAGGGAGTCGCTCCTGACGCCAAAATCCTCTCTTACGTGGTCTGTAATTCTGGCGGAAGCTGCTCTTATTCGGCAATCCTGGCAGGCATAGATGCGGCGATGGACCCGAACAACGACGGCAACTATTCTGATCACGCGGATGTAATCTCTATGAGCCTCGGAGGCGGAGGGGATCCGGACGATGAGCTTAGCAGAGCGATAGACAATGCAGTCGGCGTTGGCATCGTGGCGGCTGTGGCGGCAGGGAACTCTGGACCATCAATGTACACGGTCAGCTCGCCAAGCACATCAAGAAAGGCGATATCTGTAGCCGCATCCTCAAAACAGGATGATATAGCTTATTTCTCATCGAGAGGGCCGGTGGTCTGGGCCAACCAGATAATGATGAAGCCGGACGTAGCCGCACCTGGTTACTACATCTGTTCAGCGCAGCACGACTCTGCATGGGACACCAAGAAATGTTTCGACAACCAGCACGTGAACATATCAGGCACATCCATGGCCACGCCCCACATTGCCGGTGTGGCCGCGCTCATCATACAGGCGCACCCGGACTGGACGCCGGCTGAGGTGAAGAACGCCATAAGGAGCAAAACCAAGATTCTGCCAAACATTGATATCTATTCCCAAGGCTACGGAAGGGTCGATGTGCTCAACACCGTGAACTATAAGGGAATCCCGACTGTCGCCGATATTCTGCTTCCATTGTCCGTCTATGGTAACTACTCAATATACGGGACAGCTACCGGGCGCGACTTCAAGAACTGGACTATATACTATAGCAGGAACATCAGCCTGAGCTCTACAACATGGGCAGAACTGGCATCAGGCACATCGCCGGTCGAAGATAGTATACTGGTCCGGAATTTTGACACGTCCGCATTAGAAGATAATTCTTACCTGCTCAAGCTCTTAGTCTGGAACAACCAGGGGGAGTACAGCGTCGGCTATAACATTCTCACCACCAATAACCTAGAAATCTTCAGCCCAATAACTAACGATGTCTACCGCACAGGGGACATGGTAAAAATTGTCGCCACCCTCCGCGGCCAGCTGAAGAACATAAGCGTCTATTACGGCGAGGGCACCAATCCCACGAGCTGGTCGCAGTCAGGGATCACCATCCTCAAGCGCGACGCAGCGGTCAACGAGCCGGTTGCCTTATGGAACACCGCCGGCCTGAAAGACGGATACTACTCGATAAAGATAGTCATAGACTACCAGCAGGGCACCACCGTGGCAGAATACGCGAAAGGCGTCTATCTCGACGGCACGCTCAAGAAGGGATGGCCGGTGCGCATCCAAGACCAGATAGACTCACAAGGGGGTTGGTGGCCAGGGACGATGCAGCCGATAGTAGTGGATATCAACAAGGACGGGAAGAAGGAGGTTATTGTCGAGCAGTACGGCAACGACGCGCCCAGACTGTTCGTCTACAACAGCGATGGAGAGCTGTTATGGTCAAGGAGCTACGGCGGGTTCTACCCCAACGGCAACAGCATTTTGCCTGCGGTAGGCGATCTAGAGGGCGACGGCTATTACGAGATAATACTCTTCGATATGAACTACTACGGCAATCCCCCGCAGTTATACGCGATAAACTATGACGGCACAGTGCGATGGGTGATACAGGTCCCACTTGAAGCGATTCCTAGTATTACCCTCGAAGACCTGAACCGCGACGGCCTCCAGGAAATAATCTGGAAGGGTAACAACGGCGACGAGCAGGTGGAGATAATCAACCTCGATGGAAAGGTCCTCTATAAATGGAAGGCGCAGGACCTCGGGTTGGGGGGATCGCCCTTTTTCCCATCCACTTCCGTAGGCAACTTCGACGCTGACTCGGATTTGGAGTTCGTCTTTGCTAGTCCCACGTGGATAGGCCCGGTCCACATCCAAAGCAATGTGACTATATTCAATATGGACGGTTCTATAGTCTGGTCCATCCTAATCCCTGGCTATGCCTTTGGCTCGCCGGCTGTTGGAGACGTCAACAACGACGGGAAGGACGAGGTCGCGATAGGAACGTGGGACAGCGGCGGAGCCTTCTACCTATTCAGCAACGATGGGAAAACCATGCCCGGCTGGCCGGTGTCTGGAATGTATGCCGCTGGAGTCGCGATGAGCGATGTCAACAAGGACGGATACCTCGAGATAATCAGCAGCACGAACGGCTACTACTGCGGTTCAGCCACCACCCGTATATGGAACTACAGCGGGAAAGACATACCCGGTTGGCTAAAAGGAATGAGCGGCTGCCAGTTCTACTCACCTGTGGTCGGCGAATTGGATTATCCTGTAATACTCTCCCAATATTATAACTACAAGAAGATGTTTGCATGGAACGCATCCGGCAAGGAGATACCTGATTTATCGAAGGTCATAGAGTTATCTTCCGACGCAAGCTCTCCGGTTATAGATGATATAGACGGCGACGGCCTGATCGAGATAATATCCAGCTCGAACTCTGACTATGACGATATAGCAAAAGTCTCCAAGAGAAGGGCCTCTATATATGTATGGGAGACGGACAAACCATTCGACAAGGCCAAAGTCACCTGGCCAGACTATATGCACGATACGATGCGCACCGGCTACTACAACTATTCTAGTGTCCAGTACGCCCAGGTATGCTCAGACGGCACGCCTTACGGGAGATGCTCTGGCGATAGGCTTAAGTTCTGCAACGCCGGCGTGCTGATAGACAAATGTTCTGTCTGCGGCTGCTCTCTGGACAAGGTATGCAACAAGACCAGCAACTCGTGCTATGCGCCGCAGCCCAACGAGATGGCGGAGATATTCTATGATGAATTCAACAATCTAGACGCTTGGGTCGGAGACAAGGGCTCGTACAGTGGCTATTATTATTGGGTCATCACCAACTACACTTACTTCAACATGTCGAACTCAACCAAGACCGGGACACCTGGTGCTGGTACAGAATACGTGCTCTCCACAGTGGTCAGCACTGCATACTACAAGGACATCGGCATATCTTTCTGGGCAAAGACGTGGCAGCCAGGCAACGAAACATACGACTACATGAGAGTCGACTGGTTCAACGGCAGTGACTGGCTGAACATAATGGACTGGCACAACGAGACCAGCACGTTCACTTATGTCTCTTCCCTGCTGACAAGCGCGGCGGACCACAACTCCAACCTGCGGATACGGGTGTCGTGCATGGACTACCATACGGTAGGGAGTAGCTCCTGCCTCTTGGACACGTTTAGGGTGCTGGGAAGATACTCGCCTGTGACAGTGTCCAAATGTTCTGACGGCACCTCATACGGCGCCTGCTCCGACAACCGGCCGAAGTACTGCGACAATGGCACTCTTACCGACAAATGCTCTACATGCGGCTGCAATGCCGGCCTGAGATGCAATGCTACTAACGATGCATGCTACGTTCCCATAAACGCCCCGCCAGACAAGCCCGGCCCTGCCCTGACCAGCGCGTTCGGCAGGAACACGACAAAGGAGGATGTCAAATGCTCCAGCACCATGACCGACTCGGACGGCGACAGGATGAACGCCACAGTCCAGTGGTTCAAGAACGACTCGCTACAGTCCACTATAACCCTAAACAATAACTACAACAGCGGCACGCTCCTCGAGGTGCTTCTCAAGTCAAGCAACCTCACCGTGGGGGATGCCTGGAAATGCAGCATGCAGCTCTATGATGGAAGAGCCTACAGCGAATGGGGCACGTCAGGCGCCATGGTAGTCAATCCAGCGCCACCCAACACCCCGCCAGAAGCGCCAATGCCATTCCTGGTCAGTTCGTTGGGGAAGAACACGACCGATGAAGACCTATCGTGCTACGGCGAGGCGAGAGACATAGACGGAGACCTGATGAATGCGACAGTCAACTGGTACAGGAACGATTCGATGACCTGGACCATACTGTTAAAGAACATAACAAGCGGCCAGAACTTCAACTCAATTCTAAAGTCGGGCAACCTATCGGCGGGAGATGTATGGAAGTGCGGCGTGGTACTCACCGATGGGCGGGCGAACACCAGCCTTGCGTTCTCCAACACACTGAAGGTGGTTCAGGCGCCGCCAAATAACCCGCCACTGACCCCCGCTCCTTTCCTCGTCAGTTCAGGCAGGACGAATACCCCGAGCGAGGATTTGTACTGTTACGACACGATAGTTGACATAGACGGAAACAAGCTGAATGCCACGCTCAATTGGTACAAGAACGGTAATCTGAATTTGACCAAAAACTATAACCAGAATTATGTTAGCGGGACACTATTCAACGTCACGCTGAAAGCAGGCAACCTGACGATAGGAGACATCTGGCAATGCTCCATTAGGCTATTCGATGGCAAGAACTACAGCGGCACTGGCTATTCTGGCAATCTGACGATAGTCGCGCCGCCAGCACCCCCGGCGCCACCAGGCGGCGGAGGCGGAGGAGGGGGAGGCGGTGGAGGCGGTGGCGGAGGAGCACCGCCCTCTGGAGGGGGCTCGAGCGCACCAACATCGCCAAAACCAGCGTGCATCAACAAGCTAGAGGTCACCGTGCCAGAACAGATATTCGTGCCGCAGCGAGTCACTAAGCAGATAAGCGTTTTGGTCAAGAACGCAGGCACCTGCCGCATGTCCAGCGTGTCTGCCTCTCTTTCCATGCCCTCGGGGATTCAGGCAACTTCATTCATAATCAACGACGGCCTCGACGTCAACGAGAGCAGGACGATAGGCCTCACTGTCCTGCCGACAGACTACGAGCCAGGCCAGTATTCGGCCATGCTCAGGCTAGATGCGCCCAACGCCACTATGTCCAAAGCAGCCACAGTATGGCTATTGGAGAACCCGCCTTATGTGGTCAGCCAGGAAGGCCCGAGCGCCTCAAGGATATTCGAATACATCATAGCCCTGATACTGATCGAGTTCGTCTTCGGGTCGATAGTGATGGTACTATGGTACAAGCCGGAAGAAAAAGGGAAGCTGCCGCCATTGCCTCAAATAAGCAGCGATTTGAAGCCGATTGAGAAGAGCGATTCGTTCCGATTCCGTTAATTATTCGAAAAGTATATAATGCTATCCTGTCTCCTATTATTGAGAAGGCATGAAACTGGAAAGTGTGTTCATTTACCTTGTAGCATTTTCCTTTTCTATGATTTTGTTAGGAAGCGGGCTCTTCGATTCTTTGGCCTTTCACGGGGGACTTCCTATACAGGGCGCTGCAGTAGACATCGCTGGAGCCTCGAAATGCTCCGATGGCACCGTCTACGGCAAATGCTCTTCGACGAAACCGCTATACTGCAGTGATGGAACCATAATCAACAATTGTTCCAGATGCGGCTGTCCCACCAATCAGACATGCAACACAAGCACTAATTACTGTTACAAGAACTGTACAGACGGAACTGTGCACGGCGCCTGTTCTCTAACTAAGCCAAAATACTGTCAGAATGGAACTCTTCTTGACAACTGTTCCCAATGCGGCTGCCCATCCGGCCAGTCTTGTAACGCCACCACTAGCGTATGTTACACCCCGATAGTCCTGCTAAACTGCTCGGACGGCACATCGCACGATTCTTGCTCTTCAACCAAGCCGAAATACTGCATCAATGGGACTCTGGTCAATAACTGTAATACCTGCGGCTGTCCTACCGGTCAGAGCTGCAATGCATCTAGCAATACCTGTTACGTGCCGGCAGTTCCGCCGCTGAACTGTTCAGATGGCACTTCCCATGGCCAATGCTCTTCCACAAAACCCAAATATTGTAACAATGGCACTCTTGCGGATATGTGCGCAAGCTGCGGCTGCCCCTCTGGACAGAGCTGTAACGTTAGTTCAAATGCATGTTATGTTCCGGCATGCTCTGATGGCACGCAATACAGCCAATGTTCTGCCACAAAACCCAAATATTGCCAAAACGGGACCCTGATAGACAACTGCAGCACTTGTGGGTGCGTCTCTGGCCAGTTTTGTAACTCTACCGCGAACACCTGTTATGTTCCAACCTGCTCTGATGGGACCGTCTATAATAACTGTTCGTTAACTAGGCCGAAGTTCTGCAGCAACGGAACGCTTATAGATAATTGCCCTGGTTGCGGCTGCCCTTCCGGCCAGGACTGCAATGCCACTAACAATGCCTGCTATACCCCTATCTGCAGCGATGGAACTGCCTATGGCCAATGCTCTCTAACCAAACCTAAGTACTGCAATAATGGGACTCTAGTCAACAACTGTAATACCTGCGGCTGTCCTACCGGTCAGAGCTGCAGCCCATTAAACAATTCCTGCTATGTGCCGAACATTCCACCGAACGTCTCAATCCCCATAGTAATGAGCACATTTGGAACAAACACGACTGTCGAGGATCTGAACTGTTCCAGTCGCATAATGGATCAGGACGGAGACATGATGAACGTCACAGCGAACTGGTACAAGAACGATGAAATAACCGTTACCATCATGTACAAAGACATGACAAACAGCACCGTGATGTCAGTCCTGAAGTCCTCCAATCTTTCAGTAGGTGATTGGTGGCAGTGTAATATGCTCGTAGAGGACGGGAAAAGCACTAGCAACTCCGGCTTCTCAAACAAAATAAAGATACTGGCTCCGCCGCCAACAAACGCCCCCCCGCACAGTCCAAACCCATCGCTGAACAGCGGCGATGGCACGAATACAACAACAGGCAATCTCAACTGTTATGATACTATAATGGACCCGAACGGAGACAAGATGAATGCCACTGTGAACTGGATCGTCAACGACACGCTGGCCTTGTCAGTAGACTACCTGCAGAATCTTGACAGCGGCAGCTTCTTCAACGCCGTCCTATTGGCGGGCAACCTGTCGACGGGCGATACATGGAGATGCAGCATCAGGCTATATGACGGCAGGGCCCATAGCGAAGTCGGAGTCTCTAACAACCTGAACATAGTCGCTCCGCCGACGCCACCCGTGCCTCCAGCACCACAGCCACCGACCGGAGGCGGAACACCACCCGCGCCGCAACCGCCAGCGCAGCAGCCGCCCAGCGGAGGGACGCCATCCCAACCGGCCCCGATATGCATCAATAAACTAGAAGTGAGCGTGCCAGACACCATATATATCCCGCAGATGGTCACAAAGCAGGTCAGCCTGGTGGTCACGAACAAGGGCAACTGTCCAGTTCCCAGCATAGCCGCGGACCTGACCCTGCCGTTGGGGATGAAATGCAATCTATATATACTCGATAAGGGGCTCGATGTCAATGAGACTCAGACCATAAGCCTTACCATCCTGCCGACAGACGCCCCAGCAGGCCGGTATAATGCAACAATCAGGCTCGACGCGCCCAACATCAGCCTAACCAGGAGTGCAACGCTCTGGCTCATAGAGAATCCGCCGTATGTGGTCAGCGGGGGCGGGGTGAGCGAGCTGAAGGTCTTCGAGTACATCATAACCCTTATCCTGATAGACTTCGTCTTCGGCTCGATGATACTCCTGATCTGGTACAGGCCGAAGAAGGAGGATGATGAAGAGCCGCCAGCAGAAATCTTCAAGATCAAGCCACCGATGCGCTTGTGATCTTTGGAAAGCATTATAAATTCCACACGCGTTCTATTATCAGAGGACATGAAAGCAGAAACCTTACTCATTTCTTCTGCCATAACTGCAGTCTTCCTGGTTTTGCTAGGAATAGGTTTCTTCGATTTCTTGCTGACAACGCCGTCTCCAAGCGCGATGGCCGTCTCTAATCTGACCCCATCCACCTGCTCCGATGGGACTCTCTATGGCCAGTGCTCAACTAATAAGCCGTACTATTGTCTTCTGGGGAAGCTGGTGATATCCTGCTCTGTTTGTGGCTGTCCCTCTGGTCAGGTTTGCGATTCAGTCACTAAGAAATGCGTAGCTTCGCAAGTCACTACACCAACATCCGCCGATTACTCAATGCTCATTGAAAAACCACCAACTTTAGGAGACAATTCCAATCCCCCACTTTTAAACGGAGTTCCTTATCTAGGCAACCTAACCGCTCTAGAGCCGCCAGATGGCTACATAATCGAGCTCAAGGAAGAACCAATCATAGCAAAGAAAACTGAACTGGAGAATGAAATCAAAACACTAAGAGCACAAGCCGCCAGCATAAGGGCGCAGCAGTTTAGTCTAGCACTATCTTACGAGCAGACTGCAAGCGATAAAGAGAAAAACCTGCCGGTTGCAATCGCGGCGCAAAAAGACAAGCTCGCTGTAGAACATGCCTCGGCAGTTTCCGATATATCCAAAAGGATTAAGCCGACTGCAGTCGTGCGCGACTTCAAGACCCTTTTCAACGGCATTGTGTTGAACATCTCTGAGCAGGACGCGGATGCAGTAAAGCAATCTCCTTATGTAAAGACGGTGTATCCAAATTTGAAAGCGAAGGCCGTTCTTACCGATTCTGTTCCGAGAATTGGTGCCCCAGACGTCTGGAAGATGACTGACCCTAACGGCCAGACCATCACTGGCAAGGGTGTAACCGTAGCCATAATAGACACCGGCATAGACTACACCCATCCAGACCTTGGCGGCTGCCTCGGGCCATCATGCCGAGTGATAGGCGGATGGGATTTTGTCAACAACGATGCCGACCCGATGGACGACATGGGTCATGGTACTCATTGTGCCGGCATAGTCGGGGCCAATGGTGTCCTGAAGGGAGTCGCGCCAGATGTGAAGTTCTACGCGTACAAGGTTCTGGACTACAGCGGCAGCGGCTCTTTCGCAAATGTGATAGCCGGCATTGAGAGGGCGATGGACCCGAACCAGGACGGCGACTACTCTGACCATGTAAATGTGATTTCATTGAGCCTTGGCGCTGATTCTGAGTGTGGTTCGGATTGCGTGGCAGTGACCAACGCGATAAACGCGGGCGTGGTTGTAACAATCGCGGCAGGCAACAGCGGACCAAGCTTTGGAACAGTGGGCACACCCGGGCTCGCGCCTCGTGCCATCACGGTTGGTGCTGTCTGCAAGCCCGGATCCACAAGCAGCTATTGCACGTCTAATTCTCTGGCGAAGTTCAGCTCCAGGGGGACAAATGACCTGTCGTTGATTAAGCCGGAGATTTCCGCCCCCGGAGTCAGCATCTATTCGACAGTTCCGAAAGGTTCCTGCGAGCTTTGCTCTTCCAGCGGATACGCATCTATGAGCGGCACTTCCATGGCGACTCCGCACGTCGCCGGCGCTGCGGCTCTCTTGATACAGGCGCATCCGGACTGGACGCCGGAGCAGGTAAAATCAGCTCTGGTTACTGGCTCAAGACCGATTGAGACATCGGTGTGGGAAGGGGGTGCAGGAGAGCTGTACGTGCCGAATTCTTCAAAAGCCAGCGTTTTCCTCCAATCTCCAATCATCGCATACGGTGTCTCAAGCAACCCACAAAAAACATTTCTCCTTTACAAAAACGGCTCATCGGCTGATTTCACCATCGTTTCTGCGGATTGGGCGTCGATCTATCCGAACTATACATATATAACCCCAAAGTATTACTCAAACCGTTCCAAGGTCAACCAATCCTCGATAGTTATGGGGCAGGGGCTGATGAACCGGCTGTCACTTTCGTTGGGGCCTTACCTGCCGGACTCCCCAGAGGCGTACTACCAGGGATCGGTCTTCCTAACTGGCGGTGGAGAGGTAGTCCGCATACCTTTCGCATATTTGGATACATCGGCAGTTATTTTACACGTGATAGATACAGATGGCGATGAGATTACAAGTTATCGGGGGGATTCGGTTATTTACAGTATACCTGGTGGTAAACTCTCACTCGCAAAAATAGCGCCGATGCTCGTCGGCCAATCTGTCCCAACGACATTCTACGTCCCCGCAGGCAATTACACCGTGCGCGCCGATACTGGTTTGGATGCCTATCGCCCCTACATGCTATCCGCACAAATCCAAGTCAACCGCTCGGAAGCCAAGACTGTCAACCTTAAGTTATCAGAAGCGCATCAAGTGAAGATTAACCTGACAACCGCGACAGGCAAACCGATAATCATGGACACGGCATACAACTACTGGTTCTACATGAAGGGGGATACATACAACCTGACTTTGGCCGAACAGTATATCTTTTGGCGTTCAGTAACCAGCGACAGCGTGTTCCCGGGCACGTTGGGTCCGAGCTCGAAAACAATATATTTATCCGACACCAACGATACGATCGGCATTGCGGTCCTAGGCTTCTCGTACAGCCCGGACATGTGGGAATTCATGAAAAGGAACTGGGGGCACTGGTACCAAAACTTGTGGAACACCTCATCGAACCTTTCGACCTCATTCGGCATTGAAGGCACGGCAGACGAGCATTACGAGCTCGCTTGGGAGTTCTTCGGCGGAATCAATTCTTCCATCCCCTCAGTCTTAAACCTGGACGATAAGGTCTCAAATTACTCGGTCAGATACAACATTCCCGGCCGGCTCGGGGCAGGATGGGACTGGTGCCCGGAATCCAATTCAGGATACTTTGGTATGCGGCCTGGCACTGGCTATCAGTTTGGTTCGCAGAACTATTTCTGGTCGCGCCGGGCGGCTCATGACATAGGCTGCGCGATATGGGATTTCTTCCCAGGCATCACGAGAACCAACTATATACGCGGGGCCTTTGACGAGTGGTATTATCCGTATGGAATGTGCCAATCTGGCATTTATTATTATCCGAACTGGTTCAGGCAAGATTACTACAACTATAGCCTCGATATTTTCATCAGACCCATAAGCGGCGAGCCATACCTGTTTTATCCATACTATCCGGACAAAATCTATCCAATAGAGGGCGTGAATGCCTCTTATGTGTCAGGAGAGGCGCCTTTCTACCCGTCGATAAGGACAAAGAACACGAATTCCCAGCTGGCATTCTTCTGGCCGGTAGTCAGCGACCAGTCCGGAGCAGGCGCCACCGGGATAGATCAAAAGCTGAAAATTTACCGGAACGGCGCCCTTATCTATGCCCCATCCAGCATACCCGACGTAGCGGCTCGGCTCCCGCTCAAGAGGGTATACCCCCTGTCTTCATCCGGCTTCTATGAAATGAAGCTAGGCTTCACGCCGTTGAACAACATATGCAATTACACCGAGACTAGCATCGGTTTTTACAACTCCGGGGCAGACATGGACCCGCCTGTCATGACCGGCTTCAAGATGCCTCAGAGGTTCATTCCTGGCGATCTCATTAACCTGTCTTTCTCAGTCACCGACCAGTCATCAATCGCTTCAGTGGCAGTCAAGTGGCGCTCTGGCTCGACCTGGAAGAGCGCATCCGTGACCAGCCTCGGCCAAGGGAACTATGGGGCAAGCATACAGACAACGACGAGCGACTCGGTCCTGGACTTGTACCTGAGCGTGACCGACTCCATCGGCAATTACCTGGCGTATAATGCGACGAACGCTGTCATGAAGCAGATACCGCTGCTCTTTGACATTTGGATTGAGCCGAACGAAGTCCCATACGTTGACGCAGATAAGTCAGTCATGATTAAGGGCTACCTCACAAACCTGAATGGAACGCCGCTAAGCAAAATCGCGGCCATACCAATAGAGCTGAAATCAGGAAGCAGGAAGGTCGCGATGGTCCTGGACGAGTATGTTGTGGCAAATGTATCGCACATGCACAACGGTTCAATCCAGTTTGAATGGCACTTCAACCCATACGAGCTATTCGATAACGAGACGCTTTCCATAAATGTTGACTTCAACCTAGGAATCTATCAGCCGTTCAAAAAATCCTTCACGCTCCATGCGCTAGGCTACAATCCGGCGCTGCAGTGCTCTGATGGAACGCTCAACGGCAGGTGCTCTGTCAACAAGCCTAAATACTGCATCAACGGGACTCTGATAGATAGTTGTACTTTATGCGGCTGCCCAACCGGAATGGGTTGTGTGAAGAACACCGGCCTTTGCAACTACCCACCCGTCGCCGCGGTAGACCTATTTAGCGTTGACGGAAGCAACCAGTCGGGCAGGTCTCTGAACTGCTCGGTTCTGCTGACCGACATGGAGGCAGACAAGATGAATGTTACTGTAGCTTGGCTGAAAGCAAATGAATCCCGCCTGGGTTACTGTCAGACCGTGCCTGCCTCATATTACTGTCCGGCGGTGCTAAATCAGACCTTCAAAAACAACTATGCCAACGGAAGCACTTTCAGCAACACAATCGATGGAAGCTATATCTCCCAGGCGTATTGGATGTGTTACGTGACCGTGTCCGACGCAAAGGCCAATGCTTCATACCTTTCAAAGCCGATAAACATCTCCGGCAGGGTGTGTTCAGATGGCACCATCTACGGCCAATGCTCTCTAACCAAGCCGAAGTACTGCGCCGAAGGAACACTGGTGGACAATTGTACCTCCTGCTTCTGCCCGGCCAGCCGATACAACTGCAGCACTATAAGCCAGGCGTGCACGATTTTCAACTATCCCCCGAACGTTCTAGTACCATCGATAAACACCACCAACGGTACCAATATGCCCGGCGACCCTGTCAACTGCTACGGGATAGTCACGGACCCAGAGGGCGATAACATGACCGCAGCTATCTCTTGGTACAGGAACGGGTCCATCGCCGAGAGCGGTTCTGGCACTTCATACAAAAACGGCAGCATGATGATAAAAACATTGGGGTCGACCACGAAAATTGGAGACGTTTGGAACTGTGGGGTGAGACTGTCAGATAAGTATGGCTCTAACGACCAGAGCAACTCGAGCGGGCTGCAGATAGGCGGGCCAGGAACACCCAACAATCCGCCGAACACCCCCGTGCCTTTATTGAAGAGCGCGCTGGGCAAGAACACGACCAACGAAAACCTGAACTGCTCCGCTGTCATAACCGACCCGGATGGGAACACGATGGACGCGACAGTCAAGTGGTACAAGAACGATAGCCTGGCGTTGACCATCCTCTATAGCAGCATAGCCAATAATCAAAGAGTCGTTTCTATATTAAAATCCGGCAATCTGTCCGCAGGCGATGAATGGAAATGCGGAATAATGGCCAGCGACGGCAAGCTGAACAGCAGCATCGGCTATTCAAACACCCTGACGATAGTGGCCCCGCCTTTGACTAATTATCCACCAGAGACGCCAAAGCCGGCGATAAACAGCAGCGACGGGACGAATACAGTCACAGGCGACCTGAACTGCTACGATACGATAATGGACATCAACGGAGACAAAATGAACGCTACTGTAAACTGGCACAGGAACGGCGCGTTGAACCTGACCCAGAACTACGTGAACAGAAACAGCGGAACATTCCTGAATTCAGTCCTGCTGGCAAATAATCTCACTGTAGGAGATATCTGGTCCTGTAGCATGCGTCTCTTCGACGGCAAGGACTACAGCAGTACAGGTTATTCCAGCAACCTGACCATAGTCGCGCCGCCAGCACCCCCAGCGCCACCAAGCGGCGGAGGCGGAGGAGGGGGCGGCGGTGGCGGAGGCGGCGGAGGAGCGCCGCCCTCTGGAGGAGGAACGACAGTCATACCGAAGCCGGCATGCATCAACAGCCTAGAAGTTACTGTTCCCGAGCAGATATTCGTGCCGCAGCGAGTCACTAAGCAGATTAGCGTTTTGGTCAAGAATACAGGCACCTGCCGCATGTCCAGTGTGTCTGCTGTCCTGTCATTGCCAACAGGGATTCAGGCAACCTCATTCATACTCAACGACGGCCTTGATGTGAACGAGAGCCGAATAATAGGCCTGACTCTCCTGCCGACAGACAGCCAGCCGGGCCAGTATTCGGCCATGCTCAGACTAGATGCGCCCAACGCCACTATGTCCAAAGCAGCCACCGTCTGGCTACTAGAGAACCCGCCTTATGTAGTCTCGCAGGAGGGCCCGAGCGCCTCAAGGATATTCGAGTATATTATAGCCTTGATATTAATCGAGTTCGTCTTCGGGTCGATAGTGATGGTGGTCTGGTACAAACCGGAAGAAAAAGGGAAGCTGCCGCCATTGCCCCAGTTAGGCAGCGATCTGAAGCCGGTCAAGCCTGATGACTGGTGGAAAAGGCCATAATAACTGTAATCCTAATTAACGAGAAATGCCATAATATTACGGATTTAGATGCCTAGTTCTTTCGAGCTGCTGAATGAGGAGATTAGAAAACTGGCTCAAGAGAGGTTCCAGCAGGCGACGCCAATCCAGGAGAAGGCGATTCCAGAAATACTTAGCGGCAAGAACGTCCTGGTCATAGCGCCTACAGGGGTGGGAAAGACAGAGGCAGCTCTTTTGCCTGTTCTCCATCGTTTCCTAAAGCAGAAGCACCGGGACGGAGTAGGTATTCTCTATCTGACTCCGCTGAAAAGCCTGAACCGAGATATGCTGTCCAGGATAGAGTGGTGGGGGGAGAAATTAGGGCTGAAGATAGCAGTGAGGCATGGCGATACAGCCCAGTCCGAGAGACAGAAACAGATGAAAAACCCGCCCCAATTGCTTATCTGTACGCCCGAGACTTTAGGGGCTATCCTGACCGCGCCCAAGATGGGAAAGCACCTGGAGAATGTCAGATATGTGATCATAGATGAGGTCCATGAGCTGGTAGAAGACAAACGCGGGGTGCAATTGACCATCGCGCTGGAAAGATTGGCGGAAAGGAGCCCAGATTTCCAGCGGATCGGACTATCGGCTACTGTCGGCGAGCCAGATAAAGTGGCGGAGTTCTTCAGATTAGACTCTATTGTCAAGGCAGACATAGAGAGGAAGATGTCGCTGTCTGTCGAGTGCCCGAAACTGGACAAAGAGGATTTGGAATTGTCGGAGAAATTGTTCCTATCGCCAGAGGTGGTCGCGAGGCTAAGGCGACTGAAGGACCTGGTTGATGAATACACCTCCGTCCTCACGTTCGTAAACACACGTCAGACTGCCGAACTATTGTCGTCCCGTTTCGAGGCCTGGGACAAGGAGCACAAGATCGCTGTCCATCACTCCTCGCTTTCGAAGGATACGAGAATCATAGCGGAGAAGAAGTTCAAGGACGGGACCATAAAGGGACTGATAGCCACGTCTTCTCTCGAGCTTGGGATAGATATAGGCCTTATCGATCTAGTGGTCCAGTACATCTCGCCAAGACAGGTATTGAGACTGGTACAGCGCGTCGGTCGTAGTGGCCATGCGATAGATAGATTTCCAAAGGGCATAATAATCTCGACCGAGCCAGAGGACATCCTGGAGGCGGGCGCCATCTGCAAGAACGCACTAGAGGGCAATCTGGAGAAGGTCAGGACGTTCGACAAGCCGTTCGATGTCCTTGCGCACCAGCTGGTAGGTCTGACGCTGGATTTTGGTCGCGTGCCGATAGACAAGGCATTCGAGATCGTCAGAAGAGCGCCGCCGTACCATAGCCTAACGATGGACGAGCTGCTGTCCGTTCTAGTGCAACTAGCGAGAGAAAGAATAATCTGGATTGAGAAAGATATGTTCGGCAAGAAGAAGCTCTCGTTCCTCTATTACTACTCGAATCTGTCGATGATCCCGGACGAGGCGAAATACTTCGTGCTGGATGCGGAGACCAACAAGAACATAGGAGTCTTGGACGAGCGCTTTGTGGCCAACAGCCTGGAGCCACGTTCCATATTCATAACTAGAGGGACACCATGGCGGGTGCTGGACGTTTCCGGAAGGGACGTCATAGTCGAGCCAGCAGAGGACATATCTGGCGCTATCCCTGCCTGGGAAGGGGAGCAGATTCCCGTGCCTTACGAGATAGCAAAAGAAGTGGCCAGACTGAGGAGAGAGATTGCTGAGGAGAAAGTAGACTTAGGGAAATACTGCCTCGATGGCCAGGCGATGGGTTCTGTAATCAGGAGCGTTAAAGCCCAGGAGAAGTTTTTCATACCGGATGAGAGGACGATAGCTTTCGAGACTGCGGACCAGTTCGTGGTCATGTACTCTCCTTTCGGGTCGATGGTGAACGAGACATTAGGGAAAGTGCTGTCCATCCTGCTCTCTACCTTCTTGGGCGAGACAGTCGCTATGAAATCGGACCCTTACAAGATAATCTTCGAGTTCGCCGCGAAGCCAAGGACAGACCTGATACAGACTTTCCTGCTAGAGACCAAGCCAGATGCGATGCTGTCGATACTCGAGAATTCTCTGCTAAGAACGCCCCTGTTCCGGTACAAGTTCATCCACGTAGCTAGGCGGTTCGGGCTGCTGGAAAAGAGAGTAGACTACCAGAAGATATCAGTCAGGAAGGTTATAGAGGCGGTCCTAGACTCGCCGATATACACGGAGACTTTCAACGAGATACTCAAAGAAAGTTTTGATTTGGAGAAGACGAAAGAGGTCCTGTCGGAGATACAGTCGAAGAAGATAAAGTTTCTCGACTATAAGGGAAAGATTTCGCCCATGACCGTGCAGGTGATGCAGAAGCTGTTCTCTGTACCTGAACTGATATCGCCAGCCAGGCCAGAGGCAGAGATACTCGACCTGATAAAGAAGAGGATAGACGACAGGATGGCTAAGCTCGTCTGCCTCTATTGTAGCAACATCTTCTATGAGAGAGTGAAAGCGCTTCCAGAGAAGATCAAATGCCCGACGTGCAGGAGTTCTGTTATAACCTATGCCAAAGTGGACGAGGATTTGAGCAAGCTGTTTGAGAAGAAAGGCGGAGGCAAGAAGCTCACCGACGACGAGAAAAAGCAGTTGAAAGAGTATGAGCAGATAGCCTCGCTGATAAACGCCTATGGTAAGAGAGCCATTATAGTGCTGTCTGGCCGCGGGATAGGGCCTGAGACGGCGACAAGAATATTAGGACGTATGAGGAAAACAGAAAGAGAGCTGTTGAGGGACATGCTAGATGCGCAGAAGACGTTCATAAAGACGAAGAGGTATTGGAAATGATTGCGATAGTCTTTGCTGTGGACAATATAGCCTCAATGAACATGTTCGAGAGGTTCTTGGAAGGCGGTTTCAGGCAGACGGAGAAAGTTTTCCAGAGCTTCCCGCTGTATGAGAAAGAGGATATAGTATTGGCGCGATGCAAGCAGCACATCTGCCATCTCGAGCAGTTGGACGATCTGGGGGCAGAGCAGATTATAGTCGCTTCTTCACACAAATCGGAAGCAGGAACCCCCTCTTTCACGATACATTCGACAGGCAACTTCGGCAAGAACGAGTTAGGGGGCAATGCGCGAGAGCTGTCTTACACGAACAGCCAGGTGATCAGAAACATCTATCTTCAGATGCTGACCAATGAGATGACCGATTATATGGTCTGTCTAGAGCAAACGCATCACGGCCCGACCCAGTTCAAGACGCCCCTGTGCTTTGTCGAACTGGGCTCATCAGAGAAGCAATGGAACGACCAGGATGCGGCAGATTTTCTTGTGGATTGCATACTCAAGGGGATTAGAACCAATGAAAAGGCAGAATCGGTGATAGGAGTTGGAGGCAACCATTATGCGAGCCTTTTCTCCGGCCTGGAAAGAGACTATGCTTTCGGCCATATGTGCCCCAAATACTCATTAGAGAACTTGGACGAGACCATGGTCGGGCAGATGTTTGACAAGACTATCCCAAGGCCAAAGAAAGTAATATTTGATGACAAAGGAATAAAACAGAAGAGCCGCCTGAAGGAACTGTTCTCTGGCTATGAGACGGTGTTCAGATGATGGAGAAAGTTATCGAAGCGCTCAGGGCAGGGAAGCTGGTCGTCTATCCGACAGACGCTATCTACGGACTTGGAGCCGACGCGTTGAGCAAAGAGGCAGTTGATCTAGTCTATGAAGTAAAACAGAGACCAAGAGAGCAGCCCATATCGATTCTGGTGGCGGATTTCGACATGCTCTATAGGTATGCTAAAGTCAGCCAGGCGCAGAAGAAGATACTGGAAGAGCAACTGCCCGGTCCCTATACGTTCATACTGGAGCCGAAAGAGAGATTGCCAGTGTCTGACGACAATATCGGCTTCCGCATACCGAAGCACTGGTGCACGAAGATAGCCAAAGAGTTCGGAGGACCGGTAACCACGACATCAGCGAACATCCACGGCAGAGAGACACCCGCGACCATATCTGAAATGAGAAAAACCTTTAGGGACAGAGTGGAAGTATACGTAGACGGGGGCACGCTGTCCGGAAAACCGTCGATGGTGATAGACCTGACGACTTCAAAAACAGTACGGATTTAGCGTTTTTTCATCTGTTCGCCGATAGCCTTGTCAAGACCGTCCAAAAACTCTTTCTTCTGCTTTGGAGACACTCGAGCGCCGGCAGCGACATTGTGTCCGCCGCCCTCGCCGTCCAACTTCTCCGCCACTATTTTCATCGCATCGCCCAAGTCAAGGCCGTTTCTGACCAGGTGCATGGTCGCCCTGCCAGATATCTTAAGTTCTCCCTCGTCATTGACGGTCACTGCTATCACCGGCTTGTCATTCCTTATGACATTAGTCCCATAGAGCATGCCCGCTATCACTCCTATCAACGTGTCCTTAATCTTGTCTCCAGCGTCTATCACATACATGTTCTTGTACTCGTCTATGACATTCTCCTGTGCCCACTCGATACCGTCGCGCAGCATCTTCCTGTGCAACTGGAGCAGGGCTTTGGCCTCGTTATAGGCTTTGTCCCTGTCTCCCATGCAGACCTTGACGCCTATCTCTGTCTTGTCATGCCTACCGCAGGCGTTCAGGAGAGTCGAGAACTCTTTCGCGTCTCTAAGTTCCGTTCTCTCAGGCTCTTTCGGGAACTCGTAGACATCGCCAACCAGCCTCTTAAGTGAGTCTTCAGGGACGCCATGCTGCTTACCATAAACGTAAAGGCCAGAAACCAGCCTCTTCTTCTGGTCCTCATCCAGGTCGATATAGTAATTCCATCTCTCCCCAGCCTTCAGAGGTATCCCCAAGCCGTGCAGGAAATCGCGGCAGTTATCTTCATTGGCAGTCAGACCGGGTAAGAATGGGTCAGCGGAGTAGGACAGGAACTGGGTCAATGGTCGAGAATGCCTGCCGAACAGAGTAAGGTCTTTTCTGGCCCGCACTTCTCCGCAATCCTCGCCATCTTTCAAAATCTCCTTGTTCAGGCCGATTAGTCTGCCAGAGTCCACATCCTGCATGTCTCCGATAGCTCCTACGATAGCCAGTTTTGCCAAGTCTATATTCTTCTTCGATAGCTCTCTTGCAACCAGATAAGCCATTCCGGCCCCACTTACGCTGTTTACGCCGTCGATGCCAGACAAATGCGGATTGAACTGCGGTCTTGCCGTTTCATTATGGGGCTTGTGATGGTCTATGATGCAGAAGTCCTTGTCAGACAGCTCTTCCTCCAGGACATGCAGCTGGCCGGAACCCAGATCTACAAAGATGAAGTTGTCCCCCCATTCCTTGATTTCTTTCATCTTTCCTTTCTCTGGATACTTGGTGTTGTGTATGGTGAACTTTTTTCCCAGCCGCTTCAGAAAAAGGCCGGCTATCCCGGAAGCGGTAATGCCGTCTGCATCGTAATGCCCCACAACCGTGAAATCGTCTTTCTCCCTTATGAATCCGCAGACTTCCTTTAGTCCAATCAGCTCTCGCATGATACGGTTAGGAGTTTCTGATATATATTAATCAGGCATAACTCTTTTTATATCCTCGAAAAGAACAAATAGCCGAGGGATAGGGTACTCAGCAAATCAGCGGCATAATAATATAAACCTCGATATCGATATCTAATTCATGCTACCCCTGATTATAGATGTTTTTGGCATCATTCAACTTGACGAGATGGCTTTCTTCATACTGCTGTTCATATTCTTAGCCATCCTGGTCGCTGCAATCGTTTTCTCAAGCTTCAAGGCCAGGTCTCTGCCTAGATTGGAGAACAAGGAAGAGCTATATGCCAAATTCGCGAAGCTGGGCGACGACAAAGCCAAGCTCAAAGCCAGAATGGCCGCAGTCGAAGAGACCAAGAACTACGGCCGGATATCCAAGGCGGAGTACGAATACCAGATATCGAAGATAGGGAAAGAGATCAGCATTATAGATGCGGAGATGGACCGGATACTGAAGAAACTGGCCATGCCCCACTATCAAATCAAGCTGCAGCAAGAGAGGTCACTGGAGACGGACAAGATGAGCCTGTTAGTGAAATTACAGGAGGAGACCAATGCCCAGAAGAGGAGGATAGAGGAGCTGGAAGGTGCTCTCGAGGACGTAACCAAAAGGAATGAGATCCTGGAGGGCGAAAATGAAGAATTACAGCAAAAGTTAGATAATGTTGAAAGTTCATATAAAGATAGAGTGATGCGATTGGAACAGGCTCTCGATAGCGCTAAGAAAGCCGCAGCCGGAGGGAAGGGAATAGCTAATCCGGGCATTGCGGACGAGGAAGAACTGAAGAAGTATAAGGAGAAGATGGAAGAGTATTACCACAAAATACTTCTTTACCAGCTGTTAGTCTCTAGATACAAAGACCATATAGAGGGCAATGAGACGAAGACAGTGCCTGACGTCAAGTCTCTCGTCCAGCCCACTAACTCGAATATAATCCCCATAGTCCAGAAGATAAAGGCCGAGAGCAAGGACTTCCTGAAGCAGTTCCAGAGCGCCTATGAGTATGTTGACGAGATACATTCAGTTCCCTTTATCGGAGCGACTCTCTGGTTATCCATCAAAGAGATGCTGGACAACAAAGTGGCCGACTACGAGGACAAGGCCATACTGTTATGCTCCATATTGCGGGCGCTCGGAGCCAACGCCATAGTCTTGGTCGCTCTCATGACCGACGGCTCGAATAGGCCGCTAGTCTTATTGAACATGAAGGACAAGAGCATAATGCTTGATCCTAACACGAAGCACGATTTCATAAAGTTCGTTGGCAAGAGGAACGACCTGATCAGGCAGTTCTCAGTTGATGGGAACAGGATAAAGAGGATACAGTACGAGTTCAACGACAAGGATTACGTTTCTTACGAGGCATAGCCACCATAAAGGATTATATATCGTATAGGACATAAGAAAAACAAGGTGCTTTATTCTCATGGATAAAATAACAGTAGACAAGACCAAATGCATTTACTGCGGCGGATGCACTTCTGTCTGCCCGGTTGCCTGTCTCGAGCTGATAGAGACTTATATACAGTGCGACCAGGACAGATGCATCAAGTGCGGAAACTGCGTTAAATTCTGTCCAGTAGGGGCCATTACATTGAAGAAGTGATGACATGGGATACTTTTCCAACCTAGCGAAAGGACAATATGACATAATAATAGTCGGAGCAGGGCCAGGCGGCTCCATCTGTGCCAGGGACTGCGCTAAATCCGGACTCAAGACCCTGGTCATAGACAAGCGCCAGGAGGTCGGGGCTCCTGTCCGGTGCGGCGAGGGGCTTGGCGAGGTGTGGATAAAGAAGGCCTCTCTAGAGTATGATCCCACTTGGTGCCTGTGGAAGAGCAACGGAGCGATGGTCTATTCCCCAAAGGGCAGGAAGATGGAGATAGTCACAAAGAACAAGGGATATGTGATAGAGAGGAAGATGTTCGAGAAGAAGCTGGCTGCTGACGCCATCCGGAGTGGGGCAAGGTATCTGGTCAAGTCTAGAGTGTATGATGTGATTAAGAAAGAGGGGTATGTTGCTGGCGTGAAAGTGGAGACGCCTGAAGGGAAGTTTGATATTAATGCCAAGATGGTAATAGCGGCAGACGGCGTTGATTCGATGACCGCCAAGAGGGCCGGAGTCAACACGTTCAATGCGATAACCGAGGTAGACTCGGGCTACGAGTACGAGATGTCCGGTCTGAAGATGGAACGGCCGGACCTAATCCACCTGTTCGTTGGTACTAAAATAGCGCCCAGAGGTTATATCTGGATATTTCCGAAAGGGAGGGATATAGGGAATGTAGGCATTGGCATCGCTGGCCATGACCAGAAGACCGCGAAAGAGTATCTGGATATGTTCATCGAGAGCCATCCCGAGATATTCAAAGAGGCTACTGGCTATGAGGTCAAAGGGGGCTGCATCCCAGTGGGCGTTCCGTTAGAGAAGCCTTATGCTAATGGACTGTTGATTGTGGGAGATGCTGCTCATATGGTGAATCCAATCCACGGCGGAGGAATGGGCGTGGCGATGGAGGCTGCTGTAATCGCGGCGAAGATAGCGAGAGAGGCGGTCGACAAGAACGACTTCTCTGACAAGTTCCTCAAGAAGTATGCTGATCTGTGGTTTGAGCAGAGGGGCAACCAGCTGAAAGACGTTCTAAAGGTCAGGAGATTCTTCGAGAAACTGAGCGACGGGGATTTAGAGATACTGGCAGACTTCTTCACATCAGAGACCTTGCTAGAGTTCTCGGACGGAAAGAAGTTATCTGTGTTCCTGAAGCTGTTCGCCAAACACCCTAAGATAGCCATGGTTGCCGCCACGACCCTCAGGTGAAGAGATTGAAATACACTTTGATACTGGTCCTTCTGACGTCCGCTTTCTACTTCGTTTTCTCCTCATTCTTCCTGTTTATCCCAAATAGCACCATCTATGAGTTTGGTTTTTCCGTCTCTAACTGGATCGGCTTAATCACCTATCCTTTCCTCCATATCAGCCTCATCCATCTGCTTGGAAATATGTTCCTGCTCATGGCGATAGGCTTTGTGGTCGAGGAAAAGCTGAACTGGAAGGACTATTACGCCCTATACCTCATCTCTGCGGTAACTGCGGGCATTTTCTTCGTGATGCTATCCCCAAATGTGCTCCTGGCGGGCGCGTCTGCCGCTATCGGAGGGTTTCTCATCCCGGCGTGCCTGATAGATTTCAAGAAGACGATTGCCTATATCCTGATGTTCTCATTAACGTCAATGCTCATCGCCCCGGTCATAACCGATGCAGTAACCAGTTTCTATGGCCAGTCAAGGCAGATTGGCACGGAGCTGGAAACTGCCTATAACCAAACCGTTGCCCAAAAAGAGCAGGTGGCCCAGAACATCTCGGTTCTGGATGATAAATTTAATAGAGGCGAGATAACCATAACTGAGTATAACCAAAGCAAACAGGAATTGGTCCAGATAGCTGACAATCTCACCAAGCAGCAGGAAACGGTCTACGCAAATCTGAACAATACAGCAGCGACTGTCTCCAACATCGAGGAAGGGATGACCAGGGAGCAGACATCGAAGAGTTCTCTTGCGGTGCATATGTTCGGGAGCTTCATGGGATTAGCCTATATAGCCATTTTCAGGCGTGATATAATATGGAACTCAGGCTATCAAGTTTTGAGATTAGAGCTCTGGTTGAAGAAACATCTAAAGAGCTCGAAAAAGCGCACTTGACTAAAGTCCAGCAGATAGGAAAGGAGCTGTTCCGACTGTCATTCTCAACCAGGTCTGGCAAGCGGGATCTGCTGGTCGAGATGGGAAAGAGGTTCAATCTCACCGACTATTCGATGAAGGCGCCTGAAAAGCCGTCCCAAGTTTCTATAGTGCTGAGGAAATATCTCGAGAACAAGATATTGGAGAGAATAGAGCAGCACGGGTTTGACAGGGTTATAGTATTGGACTTTGGCGAGAACAAAATTGTCTTAGAGTTCTTCTCGCACGGAAACATGATTCTAACCGACAAAAACAATAAGATAATCCTAACTTTCAGGCATGAAGAGTGGAAAGACAGGAAACTCGAAAAAGGCCAGACTTATCTATTTCCAAAGGGCGCGCTAAATCCCTATGACATTAGCCTCTCGGAGTTCAGGAAGATATTCACGGAAAAGGATGCGGTCAGAAGCCTGGTAAAGAGCCTGTCGTTCGGCGGGGACTACGCCGAAGAGATTTGCGCTTTAGCGGGAGTGGAGAAGAATGCCAGCCCTACAGACGACGAGAAAGAAAGGCTCTACAAAGCCATGGAAAAGATTTTGGACTTCAAGACAGAGCCGGTGATGCAGGGCGACAGGCTGTTCCCGTTCCCGCTTTCCAGTCTAGAAATCCAGAAGAGATTCAAGTCCATGAACAACGCTGTGGACGAATTCTACCTGATGAAACGGCCGGAGAGCCAGAAGCTGAAGAAACTGAGGAAAAGACTGGACGAACAGGTCAAAGCCCTAGACCGGTTCGGGAGAGAGGCTGACGATAGCCGCAAGAAAGGCGACCTGATATACTCTAACTATACCTCAATCGAGAAAATGCTTGACAAAAAGAAAGGAAAATTCACGGTAGAACTAGACTAAAAGGCTCTCGTCGACGACTACGACATCGCCGATCGCAAAAACTGCCTTATACGGTATGTTTATCAGTCTTTCCCTTGAAGAAGTCAGGTTCTTCGCGACCTTAGACGCCATGTTGGGCTCTACAACCAGACCCTCGAGCCTTCCACTCTTCTCATCGATGGTCATATCGCTGAGTCTTCCTATTTCTTCTCCACGATTAGTGATTATTCTCTTCCCACCAAGCTGCTTAGCAATAGCGAATTTCTTTGTGTTCATGTGCATCCCCTTTTCTGGCTATAAGAACGAACCAACAATATATAAAGCTTTCTATACACTATTATAGACGGGATTTCGATGGACGGAGAGCAGGAATATGTGAAAAAGCTCAAGAGGCAGCACTACAAGTTCTTCGGAAAGCGAGAGCACGCTGCTGCTAAATTGTGCCTTTGGACCAAGAAGAGCATGAGAAATAGAGGCGTTTGCTATAAACAGGAGTTCTATGGCATCCAGAGCCACCGCTGTCTCCAGATGTCTCCTAACGTTTATTGTCAGTTACGCTGCGTTTTCTGCTGGAGGACCTGGGAACATGAGCCTTTGAACTATCTGCCTAAAGTCTGGGACGAGCCGAAAGAGCTTGTTGAAGAGTCTATCGTTGCCCAGAAAAAGCTACTATCTGGTCTTGGCGGAGTTGAAGACACAGACAGAAAAAAGTTCAAAGAAGCGCAAGAGCCCAACCAGATTGCCATCTCCCTTGACGGCGAACCGACCATGTATCCTTACCTTGGCGAGCTGATCGGAGAATACCATAAAAGAAATGCCACCACCTTCTTGGTCACTAACGGTCTTCTCCCAGAGCGCTTAAAAGAGTTGAATCCGCTACCAACCCAGCTCTATATTTCGCTATACGGACCGGACAAACAGACCCATCAGACGACAAACAATCCACTAACAAAAGACTCTTGGGAGAGATTGAACGAGAGCCTTGAGTTGTTCCCTTCATTAGACACTAGAAAAGTGATTAGGCTAACGATGGTGAAAGGAGTGAACATGATTGAGCCGAAGAAATATGCTGACTTGATTAAGATAGCAAAGCCAGATTTCATCGAGGCGAAAGGATACATGTTCGTTGGCGGCTCGAGACAGCGTTTGGCCATAACCAATATGCCGACCCATGAAGAGATCCGCCAGTTTGCTCTGGATTTAAATAAACATCTTGATTATAGGCTAATTGGAGAGAAGAAGGACTCGAGGGTTGTCCTGCTCTCCAACGGTGAGAAGGATGCCAAAATCCGAAAAGAAACCTAAGACGTACAGCGATATACTGACCATGCCCGAGGATTACAAAGAAGTTACAGACGCAGCAAGGGGCATAGCGTCCGAGATAATGGGCAGTGCGTCCCACAGAATAGGAAAGGACACTCTGCTCATATATGTCGACAAGTCAGGCAGGTTTGCGAGAGTGCCCATTGAAGAGGCGCTGAAAGAGAGGGGGGCCAAGCTGCCAAAAAAGAGATACTTCCTGAATTTTTCTGTGCATGACCAGTTCTTCAAATCGCCTTGGAAGAAAAACAAAGAGATAAGGGATTACTTAAATAACGGATTCAAGAAGATAGGCGGATACAGGCAGTTCAGGAACATAGTGATAGTAGATGAGCACGCCGCATGGGGCGCCTCACTGAACAAGCTGAAAAGAGCGTTTCAGATAACGACTGGCAAAGATGTAGCAACGATAGCGCTTGGTTCTGTCTACAAGCCTATGTACTATCCCGATTACTCTGGTAAGTCCGATAGGATAGAGTATCTCACCGACAGGATGAGGCTGCAGGAGAAGCCGGTTAGAGACAGAAAAGTGCCTAGGCCGAGACCTGCGGTTGTTGTTCCAGAGACCAACAAGGAAGCTCTTTTCTTGTATCCGAGATATGTCAAAGGAATCAAGGACGAGTTTGCTAAAGGACTGCCACCTAGAAAGCCCACCTGGCGCGAGAACATCAGAAAAAAATTCCATAAAATAAAGTAAAGAAGAAAGAACCCCCTGCACCCAAGAAAGAAGAAAGAAAATCCCCCTACACCCAAAAGAAAGAAGAAGGCTTTTAAAACAGAAAAATCTAATTAAGTCGATGAAAGCGAAGCGCGTGAAACCGGAGCCCGTTGAGCCGGAGCCGAAGAAGCTGACCCGCCTGTTTATGCTCATTTCAGCGGCCGTGGTAATAATAGCAATTGCGGCACTCCTTATAGTCATGTGGCCCCAAAAGAGCTGGGACACCGCAGGCACAACCGACTTCTCAACCATCCCTCAACAGGCTAACCAATACACGACAATAACCGGCTGCCTAGACTATAACTGCGAGGGGATACAAGAGACGGACAGGCCGCAGAGCTGCAAGTTTTCGATCTGCGACGCCAAAAACAACTGCACATCCGACTTTATCTTCGATACGGACGTTCTAGACCAATACAACGCGCTCAGCAATTACTATCAAGACAGCCTCAATAAGTGCGTCAAAATCAGCATCACGGGGAACGTCACAGAGTATTCGTCCTGCCCAGATTGCCCCGGGAAATACATTTTAAAAGCCACAGAAGTCAAGGTATCCTAATTCTTTCTCTCAACTACCTTACCGTTAGGCGATTCTTCCGAGAATATCTGGCCCTCGAACGAATAGACCAGCGCGTGCTTGTCGAGCCACGTGTCGGGAGAGAGCCCGGCCTTCCAGCAGACCTCAGCAAGAAACTCCTCAGCAGACCAATGATAGTCTACGGCGACTTGCGGCAGCAGCAGACCGGAGAACGGGCCATATTCTATAATCAGACCATGCTTTCCTACTTTAACGCGGCTTGGCATCTCCTTTCTATCCTTGATTTCTATCTCTTTAGGCTCAGTTAAAACAGTTATCTCAACGACTAGCCGCTCAATCTCTTCCTTGGAAACTGGTGGGAATCTTGGATCATGGACAGCCGCGGATATTGCCGCATTCGTGAGCGCGGTAATCAGAGGCTCGGTTGGATAAGGATAGCCGATGCAGCCGCGCAATTCCTTTTGCGGATGGCTCTCCAAAGTCACAAAGATGCCGAGCTTTTTTTTGAACTTCTCATCCGCGTCTATCTTTAGCCTTTCACCATTGGCCAGATAGTTTTCGATAGCCTTTCTTGCCGTTTTTACTAAGAACTCGCCTTCTTCAATAGTGAATGCCATAACTTAATTTAGCAACGCATCTTCTTAAATATCTTCTCTGCCGCGCTTAATTTATTCCCTGCAAAAAATTATTAATCCTGCAGCCGAAATTAAGGAGATTAGCGCCGCAAAGCCGAACGTCAACTGAGCACCTGCCGCTGCCCAAATCAAGCCGGCGGCAATGCTCGCCGGAAGATAGACGACGCTGCTAAGGGCGTTGAAAGTCCCTATAGACGTTGCCCTTGCCCACCCGCGCGATAAATCGGCAACGTAAGTGCGAACCACCACGTCGTCTATGGCAAGAAACAATCCATAAAGCGCGAAGAGCGGCATCGTCATCCATGCACTGGTCGCAAATGCAAAGCCTGCGCAGATTGCCGCGTAAAGCAGGAACCCGAGCAGAATGACTTTTTTCCTCCCTATCCTGTCCGAGAGGCTACCGAACGGTATCGAAGTAAGAGATTGTACTGCACTGAAACCAGCATACATGGCGAGCGTTAATGTCACGCTGAAACCAAGATTATACGCCCTTACAATCAGGAAGGCGAAACTGAAATAGCTCAGCGAGAAAAATAGATAAACGAACATGAATTTTTTGAATCTCGGAGTAAGTGATTTTATTGCCAGCTTGAATGTTTTTGCAGTCTTCTTAGGCTTAGTCTCCCGAACGAAAAGGATTATGACTAACACAGCAAATGCAGCAGGTACAAGCGCCACTGCAAACACCGTCTGATATGCGGCGAGCGGGGGCAGGACGAGCACCGACAAAAGCAAAGCCGAGATTAGCGGTCCCAAAAACGCGCCGCTACTATCAAACGCCCGCTGTATTCCGAAGGCCTTTCCGCGCGATTTTTTCTTAGTAATATCCGTCATCAGTGCATCACGTGGCGATGTGCGGATTCCCTTTCCAACACAATCCGCAAACCTGGCTATCAAAACGAGTGGCCAAGTGTTTGTCAACGAAAGCAATGCCTTCGCTAAAGTCGAGGTTGAATATCCCGCTAGAATGGGAACTTTTCTTTTTCTTATTTTGTCAGAGATCCTTCCAGATACTACCTCGAAAATGCTTGCAGTGCTGTCCGCTATCCCTTCTATCAGCCCCAAAGTTGCGATGCCTGCACCCAGAACGCCGGTTATGAAAATAGGTATCAAAGGAGAGATCATCTCACTGCTTACGTCTGTGAGAAAGCTGACAAAACCCAGGGCGATGATAGTTTTGCTTATGCCTTTCAGAAGGGCCATGATTAGGAATAATATGAATTAAAATAAAAAGTAAATGGTTGATTATATGCACTAATCGTTTAATCAATTCTGCTAATTTTATATATAACGCTAACCTAAGATAATCATGCTCCGCAGAATCCAGAAGACGATGGGCAATGAAATAATTTTGAGGGCACCAGCAGTGCAGAGAAAGTTCTGGGAGCTCGAGCACAGGAACCAAGCGCTGGCGAAACTGGTAAAGAGGGGTGTGCCCTGGGCATATCACAAGTACAAGACTCCCGAGACCGCGTCCAAGGGGATAGCCGAGATGATTGACAGGGCGCTCAGGGTAGACTATGCGCTCAAGGAACTGGGAATCAAGAAGATAGACCCGAAGTTTGTCGATACGGTGCTGCATAAAAAGCCAATCAAAATAGGAGAAGTGGTGCAAGTCAAGCGCAAACTGGATGAGCTCGAGAGGATAAGCAAAGGAAGGGCCGAATTCACAAGGCAGAGGATCCAGGGGTTTCTCTCGTTGTCAGTAGGAGATGCGCTGAAGTTCATAGACGGTGAGATTCAAGCCGCTAAAGAGAACCACGGAGGAAAATGATTATGAACTGGTGGAAACTGATCGCGAGCATATTTTTGTGTCAGATGGCTGGAGCGATAGGGTCTCTGGCGACTTTTCAAAATATAACTGGATGGTACCTGACTCTAAACAAGCCGTTCTTCACTCCTCCTAACTGGGTTTTTGGACCGGTCTGGGTGACTCTATATCTGCTCATGGGAATATCGCTCTTTATGGTATGGAACAAAGGACTGAACAAAAAGACAAAGCCAGCCATTCAGATATTCGGCATTCAGCTGGCATTGAACACGCTCTGGTCGATAGTGTTCTTCGGTTTCCAGTCGATATTCGCAGGGCTCGTTGTGATAGTCATTTTGTGGTTTGCTATATTGTGGACTATGCTCAGGTTCTGGAAGATATCTAGGCCAGCTGGTTGGCTCTTGGTCCCCTATATTGTCTGGGTCACGATAGCCACGGCGCTCAACGCCGGTGTCTGGCTTCTCAACTAGAACTAACCGAACCCTTTCAAAAAATCGTTTTATTTTAGCCTACCGCCAGCTATTATCATGCGCGGATTTGTCTGGCTGCCGATTGCGCTTTTTGGAAGCTTAATCCTGACCGGTTTTTCGCTATTCATAAACTCGAACAATCTATCCGGTCTGATGGGCTCAGCGAACGCTCTAGCCACTGAGGTGAGCGGACTAAGGGTGCCGTTCGACATAGATTACTCTATCGCCAAGTACGCGGACAAGAAAGACTATCTGTACAAAGACACGCTAAAGTCTGCTTGGGAGAATGCGCTTAAGGCTATTGAAGCGGCGAGAAACATCCAGACGATAGCAGCTGGAGCGAAATTAGTCGTGGTGGACAACCAGACCCTGCTCAGCGTGGATTTCAATATCTACAACCGCGAGGCAGAAGTAAGAGCATATCTGGATAAAGCGCTCCAAGACTCGTATTCCACGCTTCAAGGCCTCGTGAACTTGTTGGATTCAGATAGGGACGATCTCGATAGGCTGGGAGCGGACCACCAGAATTTCTCAAAGTCGCAGGTATTTGGCGCGCTCACCGCTTTCTTGGATAGCGTGAACTCGGAGACAGGAAACTATAACCAATTGACCAGGATAGAGGCGAATCCCTGCTCTCTAGACGAGCTGAAATACAGGACTATCTGCATAATCCGCCAAATGACCATGCGACAACAGCCGACAGTCAGCCAGGCGGTCTCTATCTTCAATCAGGTTATCGGCTATCCTGGGCCCTCTCTTCTCCAGGATTATTCCGAGTATCACAAGAACCTGACTAACCTGATGCTCCAGATGCATAATGACTATGAAGACGCGCTATCCATCTTCGACCAAAAAGTCCACGAGATTGAGGGGAAGATGGGAGGACTGGAGAAAAACGGGATATTCCTGGTCAGCTCTGGCGTTATAGACTCAGTGACCGGGCAATCAAGCGGCTCCATACGGTTGACAACAGGCTATACCGGTTCGCTTTCTGAAAAGTTCGTATACTTCAAGCAGGATTTGAGCGAGATAACGGCTGAGGGGCATCTGGCTGAACGTATCTTAGAGCAGAAACAGGACGACTACCTGTTTGATGCCACGGAGATGACTAAGGAGCTTAATTTCCGATTGACCGACCTGTCTCTTGCGCTGGACTCGTTGGCTTCGTCTCTATCCGAGTTAAGAGACAAGGCGCGAGAGCTGTACGATAGACTATTGAGGGAAAATGAAGGAAAGAAGACCAGTGCCCTCTATCTTGATGCGTTAGACCTGGGCGAGAAGGCAGAAGGTGCGAAAAGCATTGGAGAATCGATAGCTGATTATTCCAGAGCCATAAACTACCTTATTTTTGTGAGCGGTTCTTCCAATTCTACTTTGGCGTTGGACCAGAGCCTGAAATATCTCGGAAAAACACTGAAGGCGCTTGATGATTTTGGGATAGACGTTTCCTATGAGAAAGAGCAGTACGAGAGGCTGGCCAAGATAGACGACCAAAATCTCTCGCAGCAGGTCTTCCTTTCAATCCAGGAGCTGACCTCCAAGCTAAGGGATAAAGCTGGCTATGGTCTGGGAAGAGTTTACGATCTGAGAGAAAGGTTAGCCGCTTATTTCGCAGATTATCATTCTTTTCTGGGGGATCCGGCCATGGCGCAGAAATTGGACAAGAAAAAGATAGACGAATTGGAGAAATATTTCGAGAACTCCCTCACCTACGATGAGCTGTCTAACCTGGATGAGCTGTATAAGAGATATGTGGGGATGGAAGAATACCTGAGCGCAGAGTTCGGTTCTATAGCCTCCGATTACCTCTCGAAATATGTGACTTATTCCTACGATTTCCTTGATAGTCCGTCGTGCCTGAACTTCTCGAGGGGCCGTGTCCTGCTGAACGTCAGGAATCCGGCTTCGGTCGCTTTCTCCAACGTCACCTTGTCCCATAACCTCTCGATAGTCACGGACTTGGACAATCCGCTGGTTTTCAGGATAGACAGGATAGGGCCGGGGGAGATAAAATACAAGGAATATTTTGCGAGCATCTTCTATGACTGTTCTGATTATGTCCCGAACAAGACCCAGCTCGACAAGAGATTTTTCGATGCCAGTAATAGGATATCCCAGCTCTGCCTCTTCCGTGATTGTTCCGACCTGAAAAAAGTCTATCGAGAGGCCTACTCGCAGCTGGAGCCAACGCTAGTGGAAGAGGCCCTCTCGCAGGAGATTGATAGTTTTTTGCGCAATTTCACCGGAAAAGAGACTAAGACCAAGCTTGACCGTTTAGAGCTATCGCTGAAGGATTTTGAGAAAGCGGTGGACAGCAAAGTCAGTTTTGAGTACAACATAACGCTGGTTTTTTCGAGCGCTGACTATTCCCAAGCATATTCCGAGTACAAACGGCTCAAGTCCATGTACGACCTGCTGACGCCTGTGTCTTTCTCCTCCAAGCCCGCGCCAGATCGGTTCGCAGAGCTCATTGATAAGTTTTCGCCGGCCGACCTGGTGGGGTTTTCCGATAGTCTCGGTTCGTTGGAGGATTACCTGAATTCTTCCATTGACTCCATGAGGAACGGGGCGAAAGCCAGCCTGTTATTGGCTAAACAGAATGCAGAAAACACTAACGCCGGCTTCTCCAGTCTCAAGAAAGCGCTCGATTACTATAACTCCGGTAGCTATAACAAGGCCATCCTCTTCGCCAGCCAGGTGTCGGGAGAAAGAGCAGACAGCGGAGTCGATTTCACATATCTGGTCTACGCTTTCCTTGCGGTGATGCTGGCATTGTTCTGCCTGTTTTTGATAAGGAAACCGAAACAAGAGAGGAAGATAGTCAGGCGTCTATTGCGGCCTACCTCATGAAATAGTTTGAGAAATCGACCCTATCTGGCTTGGCCTTCTTCTTAAGTATGTGGATTATTTTTTCAACGACCTGCCTTATAGTCCTATTAGTTGTATCAACATCATAGACCTTCTTGTAGTTCTTCTCTGATTTTATGGTGCAATAGTCAAGCGCCTCAACTTCCAGATTCTCCTTTATCTTTCTGCGCAGATACTTTCTCTTCTGCAGTCTCATGGCAAGAACTTTCGGATCGCATCTCAGCACAAAGACGACGGAGTTGGGCAGGCTAAATTCACACAGCAGATGGCTCTCGATAATCCCATCAAACTTCAGCAGCTTTTTTTTCAGCTTTTTCAGGTCCACTATGTACGAGCCACCACTCTTTCCCATAATCAGCTTGTTCTTCCTGGCAAAATCGTTTATGTGGACTACTCTCTTCTTGAGCGCTTTTCCGAGTAAGTCGGCCACGATAGACTTTCCGGTACCTGGTGTTCCCGTAATAACTATTTTCATACAACCTTTTAATATACATCATAACATAAATACCTATTGTGATCGAGTTGGCTGATTTCTATGTGCGGCATTATAGGCTATGTGGGGGGCAGAGAGGCATCTATAGTTCTGAAGCAAGGTCTCGAGAGCTTAGAGTATCGCGGATATGACAGCGCCGGAATCGCCACTAAGGACAAGACTATTTCTGTGATGAAAGACATTGGCAAGATAAGCGAGATGGAATGGAATCTAGGGCTTTTGAAAGGGAACATGGGGATAGCGCACACCAGATGGGCGACACACGGTGGAGTCTGTCGCGAGAATGCCCACCCGCACCTGTCCTGCGACAAGACTATCGCTGTGGTCCATAACGGCATAATAGAGAATTTTGCTGTTCTGCGCAAAGAATTGGAGAAGAAGGGCCACAAGTTCGCTTCTGAGACTGACTCGGAAGTAATCCCGCACCTGATCGAGGAGAACATGAAGAAAATGCCTTTCAAGGACGCGGTTTTCCAGGCCATGCAGCGGCTGAAAGGGACGTTCGCTGTTGTCGTTATATCGTCAAAAGAAGAGAAGATGATCGCTTTCAAGAAGGACAGCCCGCTAGTCGTTGGATTGGGGAATAAAGAAAATTTCGTCGCTTCCGATGCCTATCCGTTCCTGGATTACACCAAAAAAGCGGTGTTCCTGGATGATAATGAAGCAGCTATCATGACCAAAGACAAGGTCGAGTTCTACGATTTGGCCAAGAAAGCACTGGTGAAAGAGCCCCGAACTATCGTGTGGGACAAGACAAAAGCCGGGAAGAATGGCCATGAGCATTACCTCATAAAGGAGATATACGACCAGCCCCTAGTCCTTAAGCAGACTCTGACACAGGACAAGGCCAAGCTGGAGAAAGTGGCGGCCATGATCCAGAAGGCCTCTCGTGTCTACATTATAGGAGCCGGAACTGCAAGGCACGCGGCGATAGTCGGCAGGTATATCATAGGCGAGATCACTGGCCGTTTCTGTGATGTCCAGATGGCTTCCGAGTTCCAATACTTTATCGACAAAATCGAGAAGAACTCAGTCATTATAGCCGTTTCCCAGTCGGGCGAGACAGCCGATGTTCTCATTCCTATAAAGAAGGCTAAGGAGAAGGGATGCAAGATAGTCTCTATAGTCAATGTCATGGGCTCTTCTCTCGATAGGTTGAGCGATGTTTCTTTATACCTAAACTGCGGACCCGAGATATCTGTAGCCTCCACCAAAGCCTTTACCGCCCAGGTCCTGATCTTCTACCTGCTCGCTTACACCATGGTCTACAAACTTGACGAGGGGAAGAGACTGCTCAGCGAACTGCCGGCGAAAATCGAGGAGACGATAAGGAATACGGAACCAGAGATAGTCAAGCTGGCCGAATACCTGAAAGACAAGAGCGATGCCTATTTCATCGCCAGGGGAGAGAACTTTGCCATCGCTATCGAGGGGTCGCTGAAGTTGAAGGAAGTGTCTTACATCCATGCGGAGGGTATGCCTGCCGGAGAGCTGAAGCACGGGACGCTGGCTCTTGTCTCAGAAGGCGTGCCGGTTATAGTCATAGCACCCCAGGACCATACCCATGAAGAGACGATAGCCAATGCGCACGAGGTCAAAGCCAGAGGAGGCTATATTATCGGGATAAGCGACGAGAACGATAGCACTTTCGACGTCTGGCTGAAAATACCCAAAGTAGACCCGATATTATATCCTATCCTGACCAATATCCCATGCCAGCTGATTGCCTATTATACCGCGAGAGCCAAAGGCAATGATGTGGACAAACCCAGGAATCTCGCTAAGTCAGTCACTGTCAAATAGACTTCACGGCCTTGATTATGCCTATTATGGAAAACATCTTCTCAACTTTCTCTATCTTTAAGCCGGCGTCAGCAAATATTTTTTCCAATGTCTCGAACTTGGCCGGATGCCTCTTCTTGAATACCTCTCTCAGCCTCTTGATGGCCTTTGATTTCTTCCTCCCGAAATAGTCCTCTATCGCATCCAAAACCTCGTCTGCCTGCTTCTGGGTCGTATCGAAGAAGATTATCACATCACCCAGGACTATCCTCCCCTTGTCGTTAAGAAGACCGGCCATGTTCGCAATAGCTTTTGCCTTGTCTTCGTCAGTAAGATGGTGCAGCGCTATGTTTGAGACGATGGCATCAACTTTCTCATTCACATTGGGCTGTAAGAAATCGCCGACTACGAATTCTATATTCCCTATATTGGCATCTTCGGCTTTCTTTCTGGCTTCGGCGAGCATGCTTTCGGATATGTCCACCGCTATGACCCTCTTCACGCGAGGAGCCAGGGCGAAAGAGACAGCGCCTGTGCCCGCGCCCAGATCCAGGACTATGTCTTGGCTCTTCGGCTGGGTGAACTCCACTATCTTCTTTATGACCCTGAAATAGTACTCGCCGAACTTGCTTATCATCTCTTGGTCGTAGGTCTCGGCTCGCTTATCGTAATTTTCGACCATAAGGGTAGTATTTTGGCCGTCATAGTTTTTATTAATGCTTTTTCAGGCGATAGCAAACGTTTATAAATCCCATTTTCCTAGCCTATCTCACGGTGATTGCATGGCTAGTTTCATAAGATCTTGCAGACAGTGTTACATAGATAGGGGATATTCCATACGCTTGGTACAGGACCCGGTGACAGGCGCCTGGCTTTGCCCCCAGAACCCGAAGCACGTTACGCCAGAAGACGATATAATTGTTTTATAAAGTCTCTTTTTCTAAACTTATTATATGAAATCGAAAAGGGAACCAGTACAGACTTATTTGGATGTAGGTCCAATTAGCCCGATTGAGTTCTACAAGTTGAGTAGGAAGCAGAAAAAGGGAGTGTCGATTCCTGTCGAGTTCTACAAGGATTTAGTCAACATGGTGGTTAATCCACCGGAAGCTAAGCCGTCTGAAGAGCTGAAATCCTTTGCTAACACACACGGTCTGACGGACGACTGGGCAAGGCAGATGAGACTCCAGGGCAACTGGGCCAATAGGGAGGCAGAGAATCAATCATACATCAAAGCACTTGAGAGCCTGGCCAAGAAGTACGGATTGACTGACACCCAGGGCAATCCATCGTTCAACAAGCTGAACAAGGCAGCGACAGTGTTAGCTTACGCCTCTACTGGTGAGCTGAAAAGGCTGCCAAAGGATTTGAGGCGGGATATTTACGTACTGGAAGATGAAATAAAGGGCGGAAAGATACCAAAGTCCGATGCTATTTATGCCAGCGTGAATTATTTCGCCAAGATTCCGCAGGTAGATGTAGCCAGAATGAATAAGATAATCCTCCCGCAGGACAGGGTCAGCTTCGGCATGCAGGAGAGGATTGCTGAGATGGGGGAGCGCGAGATAAGAAGGAACATCGGAGAGGGCAAGAATCCAGCCGCGGCATGGCAGCAGAAATGGGAGACTTTCATAAACAATGTCCGAAGCGATGTAAACAGAGTGAAAAAATACGCGGAAGAGGAGAATAGGGCGGTAGCCATCCGCGAGGCTTGGCACGCCCACCTGTTGTCTCAGCAGGGAGGGATGCAAGGCAGGCTGGCCCACAGCGAGTTCAACAAATGGTTATTGAGTCTGAAGAGAAGACCGAAAAAGCCTGGCGATACCGGCCCGCACACCCCGCTCGTAACCAAGGATATACTCGAAATAATGACTGAAAAACCGGAACCAAAGAGAGCCGAACAAGTGCTAAGGCAGGCGCTCACCAAGCTGTGGAGAAAGGAGAACAGGGGAAGAGGTGGCGAGAGAAAGTTTGGCGGCCGTGAGGAAGTGGTTCTCTTAAGGTTGGATCAGAAGATAAGGGCTGAGGGAGGGCCCAGATATGATACTCACAAAAAGAAGCTCCTAGAGATTGCACAGCACCTCAAGGCGAAGAAACAGGCCTATGGCGACATGAGCAAGGTTGAAGAGAGCCTTTTGGAAAAAACAACACCCAAGAAGATAAAGAAATTCTATCCGAGATGAACTGAATGCCTTTGTTGGATAGTAGCGTTAGATTATATCGCGAACTGATAGATTTGATAGTCAAGACCCCGCAGAACATAAGGTATGACACGCTCGACTTTTTTGCGAAGCGGCACGGTCTCTCCTACGACTGGGTTAAGAAGAGAGCAGAGGTTCTGGCTTACGCTACTGAAAAAGAGAGCCTGCGTAAAGTTCCGAAATCGATACGCCAGGACGTAAGCAATGTCAGGGATGAGATAGAGTCAGGAAGAATATCGCCCGCCGAAGCGAGAGAGGCCAGCAAAATATTCCTCTCGAAGACGCCACTGATAGATTTGGAAAGAATGAATAGGACCTACAAGACAGAGGACAAAGAGATCCTAGGTATGCAGACCAGAATAGCGCAGAACGCGGAGACACTTGTGAAAAGGATGATTAAAGACGGAGTCCACCCAGTAAGAGCTTATTCCCTAGCCTGGTCTCTCACCGGAAGGAAGCTAAATTATGAGATACCTAAAGCGTTGGAGAGAGTTCCGAAAGACAAGTTGCCAGAAGTGATTAAGGACATATGGCACGTGAATTTTCTCAAGTCCCAGGCCAGCGTCCACTATGAGACGGCGAAGCTGGACTACCTGAATCTGCTGAGAAGCTTCAAGGGAAAGGCAAGAGCGCCGACACCTGAGGAGATAAAGGGCCCATATATGCCTCTGTCAATGGTCCAGTTCTTAGGCAGACGCAATGTTCCCAAAGATCTAGAATCTTTCGCGCGCAGACTGGAGAGCGACAGGAAGAGCGTGCAGAGATTTCCCAGACCCGGCGTAGAGAGGCCGTTCCCGAGAGATATAAAGAGAATAGCCATCGACGAGCACAAGTTCTACGCCAGCAAAGATACTTCTAAGATTAAGGATCCGCTGCAAAGAACGCTGCTGGACCTGGGCAGGAGATTGTATGCGGCAGACAAGACTTACCGTGATGCTAAACAATTAGAACAGGAAAAAGTCTCTCCCTTCGTCCAGATTTCTAGGATTAAAAGACGAAGGTTCAAGGCGTAATCCTGTCGATAGTCCTGGGGAAAGGTATCGCGTCTTTTATGCTTGCCAGACCGCATATCCATTGAATTACCCGTTCTACTCCGCAGCCAAAACCAGCATGAGGGACAGAGCCATATCTCCTCGTGTCCAGATACCATGAATAGTTCTTGACATCGCCGCCTTCTTTCTTGATTTTTCGGATCAGCTCGTTCAAATCCGTTTCTCTTTCCGATGCTCCTATTATCTCCGTACCCATCGGACTAATCATGTCATAGCAAAGCGCAGTCTCTGGGTTGGCTGGGTCCTGACGCATATAGAAAGCCTTTACCTCTTTTGGATAATTTGTTACTATGACTGGTTTGTCGAATTTGGCCCCGATAGCCTTTTCTTCCACCGATCTTAAATCCTTTCCCCAAGTTATTTTCACACCATGTTTTTTCAAGATATCTACGGCTTCAGTATAGGTCATTCGCGGGAAAGGTGGCTTTATCTTTTCGAATTTTTTGTAGTCCTGGCCAAGTATCTTCAACTCTTTTCTATTTTCTTTTGCGACTTTCTGGCAAATATGAGAAATTAGTTCTTCACCATAGCCTATAATGTCTTCAAGTCCAGACCAGGCCACTTCCATCTCAGCATGCCAGTACTCAGTAAGATGCTTGGCTGTCTTTGATTTTTCTGCCCTGAATGAAGGCGCGATAGTATAAATCTTCTCAAGGCCGAACATCATGGCCTCTGCATAGAGCTGCCATGTCTGAGCGAGATAGGTTTTGGTGCCGAAATACTTAACTTCGAAAAGAGTAGAGCCCCCTTCAGCAGCATTCGGAGTGAACATAGGCGAATGTGTCTCGTAAAATCCTTTGCTCCTGAAATACTCGTCAATAGCAGCAAAGACAGTGGAGCGGATCTTGAAGATAGCGATCATCTTCTGGCTTCTGACCCAAAGATGCCTGTTGTCTAGAAGGAACTCCTCGCCTAGGTCTTTCGTGATTGGGAACCTCTCGGCCAGGTGTACGAGCTTATAATCAGTAACCTCGACCTCATATCCTTCAGGCGCTCTCTTGTCCTCTTTCAGCAAACCCTCTAATTGGACGGAAGACTCGATAGTGGTCTTTTCAGCCTGGTCGAAATGGAGGCCGCCTTTCTTGACAACGCACTGGATTAGACCGGAGCTGTCTCTAAGAATCAGAAAAACATTATCTTTCTGCGTCCTAATCCTATGGACCCATCCCCTCACTTTCACTCTCTTTCCGTTATAGTCCCTTTTCTTTATCTCCTCTATCTGCTTGAAGTCCATAATCATCATTACAGAACAAGGATATATATTATTTTAGCCTGATAGAGTCCAGATTCCTAGGCGCGCTCGCTTCTACTCGGAACTTGTATGACAGGGTCCTGGCTAGGTTCATGCACTTCTTCTCTTCCCCGTGCATGGCCAGCACTCGCTCTGGGCGCGGAGACAGTTTTTTGAAATAGCCCAAGAGCTGGTTTATGTCCGCATGGCCAGAGAACCCCTCGACGTTCTCGATCCTCATGTTGATGTTATAGCCCCGAGTCTTGCCATTATCTTCCAACGCTATTTCCTTAACGCCGCGCTGTATCTTCCTACCGAGAGACCCCTCGGCCTGATAACCTACGAATACTATGGTGTTCTTCGGGTCCTCGCATGTGTGCTTGAAATACTCTATGACAGGGCCTCCGTTCATCATGCCCGCAGGCGCCAGAATCACGCATCTCCCCTGCTCTATGATTTCCTGCCTCTTTGTCCTGTCGACCATCTGGAATATATTCGAATCAAAAGGCGAGTCGTTATGCAAGATTCTCCTATGCAAGTTCTTCTTCAGGTATTCTGGATAAGCGGTGTGGATGGCGCTTGCCTCTTTCGCCTTACCGTCGAGATACACGGGTATGTCCCATCCTCTCTGTCTCGCGTAATTTTCTATTATGAGCGATACTTCCTGCGCCCTTCCAACAGCGAACGTCGGAATCAGGACAATCCCATTCTTGGCCGTTGTCTCTAAAATAGTATCAATGAGCTTCTTCTCTCCGATGTACCTCGGTGCCTGGATGTCGCCCTGGCCACCATAGGTACTTTCGATAAGCAGTGTCTCTAGCCTGGGGAACCTTGTATCAGCCGGCTCGAATAGCTCGGTGTAGCCGAACTTCAGGTCTCCGGTATAGACGAGGTTGTGGGCTCCTTCGCCTATGTGTAAATGGACCAGCGCCGAACCCAGAATGTGGCCCGCATTATGCAGTGTCAGTCGTATGTCAGGAGTGATGTCCGTTACCTCGCCATATTCTCTCGTAATGCAGTGCTTCACCACCTCTTTGATGTTTTTTTCGCTGTAAGGAGGAGTCTTGGCATTTTTGGCCAGAACGTCAAGATAGTCGACCTGCAATAGAGCCATGAGGTCTCTCGTCGGTGTGGTGCAATAGACCGGTCCATCATAACCATAATTGAACAGGTAAGGAAGGAAACCGCTGTGGTCCATGTGGCAATGGCTGATGACCACAGCGTCCAACTGGTCAAGAGAGAAATCAATGCTGTTGAAATAAGGGAAAGAATTTTCGGTAGAGGCGACATTCAGGCCGCAATCAAGCATCACTTTGCTCTCCGGAGTCTCTATCAGCAGGCAGGAGCGCCCGACCTCTCGGCAGCCGCCAAGAGCAGTTATCCTAATCCACTCCGTCGGCTTGACCTGGTCTCTATAGATTCGTTTTCCAACTTTCTTTAGGAGGGTCTTGGTGTCCTTGCTTTCCTTTATGAGCGTGTCACGAATACCGCGCATCATCTCGGAATTGGACGTTGGAGTTCTGAGCAGTCTTGGCAGCCAGCCGGTCTCCATCGATATTTTCTTGAGCGTCTCTCCGCCATGACCTATAACCAGACCTAGCTTCTTCGCCTCTATGACCACTTCGTTGAAATTCACATCAAAATTTATCCTTTCGACGCCGGCCTCAGGCGGTATTATCTCCTTTATTTTGGCCAAAGCCTGCTCCGGGTCCATAAGTATGCTGGAATCTGGCCTGATCACGAACCTCTTCTTCAGATGGCTAGCTAGGCCTTTAATCAGGTTCTCGTCGTTCAGAAACATCCCGAGGTTCTTTGTATAGATAACAATCTCCGGGCCCTCAATGTCCACGTTAGTTATTTCTATGTCTTTCGGAAGCATTTCTGTTATCTTGTCTCTCATTTCTTTGAGAAAATCGGTCAAAAAATCGCCTACTTTCTTTTTTTACTCGCACACCGGGTCAGGTGAGTTCGCTAATCTCTTTGTCGGACAGTTTGCGGAAGCCTTTCTTATCGATTACAGCCACGTTAAAACCGTTGCCCGAATAGATGTCCCTCTCGAGCGCCGAACTAATGGCCCTAACCGCTATAGGCAGGTTATCCTTCACTGTCTTGTTCTCCTTGTACTTATCCTCCAAAACTCCGTATGCGATAGGTGAGCCTGAGCCTGTCGATACAAACTTCTCTTCCATTAGAGAGCCTGTAAGGTCCAATGAATATAATCTCGGTTTGCTGTCGTATCCTCCCATCAGGAGCTGTATCCAGTATGGGAAGTATTTCGACCCCTGGAGGATGTTGGCCAATAGAGTGCCCGCCCCTTCTATGGTTATCTTTCTGCCCCTCTGTATTTCGTATAAGGAGGTCTGGGCCCTCATGATTCTGGCTATGGTCTGGGCATCCCCTACAGAGCCAGCGATAGTAATACCTAAGTGATCCTGGATTTTCAGAACCTTGTCAGCCTCTTTATTGGCTACTAGGCCGCCCATGCTCGCTCTTTTTTCCGAGGCAAGGATAACCCCATCGCTGCACAATAGGCCTACAGTAGTAGTTCCTTTTTTACTTTCTTCCACCAATCTCAACTCCATCAGAAAATAAAATACGTCTTATAAACATTAATGGGTGATTGATTTATTTGGGGGATAACCACTATATAAAGCTTTCCCGCTAGTACTCCTCAGTAATTTGGATTTTGTCCTCCCCCACGCACTTTTTCAGGTACTTTATCAAGGTCAGCTTCCTGGCTTGCAGGTCCTCCAGCTTGGTACAATCATTAGGCAGCACCAGCTCCAGCTCTTTTTCTCTCCTATTTATCTTCAGATTCTTGACCGGTATCCTCGGAAAGACCAGTTCGAAGAGCGCCCTTATCTTTTTCTCCTCATCAGTCAATTTTCTATCTATCTTCAGCTCGTACTCCAACGTCTTACCGGCCAGCTCGTGGTTAAAGTCTACCCTGACCCGGCCGCCAGATACTGTTTGGACCCGGCCAGGCAGATTGTTTTCCAGAACAACCACTAAGCCTGGCGCCGGATTAATTCCATTAGCTTTAAAAACTTTCAGAGGCACTAACTTAACCAGCTCCGGTTCGCGCTCGCCAAAAGCGTCTTTCGGATGGACTACGACGGTCTTTTCCTCACCGGATTTCATCTTCGAGAGCGCCTGTTCGAGTCCGGGAATCAGACGGTTTTCGCCAAGTATCATCGGCGTAGGGCCATAAGTCAGGTGCTCATTGAAGATGCCGGCTTTTTTCGCAACTTCAGCGTAAGTGGTATCGAAGACCTTGCCCGTATCCTTGACCCGTCCGGTGAAAGAGACCCTGACTATATCCATATGACCACGTGAAAAGCATGAAAACTGAAACCAAGATCTTGATTGTCGCAATAATAATGATTATGTCAGTTGGGCCGGTGGACTATTTCTTCTCAACGGCGCCAAAACCAATCACGCTGCCGAATGCGACCAACAACCCGACTTCCTATTCCCTGTCTGGCAACGTCACCGGGACTATTATGGACATAAAGCCTTATATTTATTATGTAGGAGTCTCGAATCAGAACAGCAAGGCCTTCGTTGATTCGGTCATTGGGTCGATTCCGGAAATCACAAACTACTCCTTAGACATCTCATTGAATCCCTATGGTAGCGGCTACCAATATACTCTTACAGTGCCGGTCAATGATACGGCACAGATGAAGAGGATAGGGTTCAGGCTCGCATGGAGGCTCAACCAGTTCTTTGAAGACTTAGTAGGCTCTATCCCGTTTGTCCAGGCAAGGGTCGCATTGCCGCAGAACTTTTCCCTGCCTACTGAAAAAGGTGTGCTGAACATCACGACCATCAGAGCAAACTTTACGGTAGATTCGCTCCTGTTATATTCAAAACAGCCGCAGTGGCCCATAAATATATACTGCCCGCAGATGGTCACCTCGCTCAATTATTCTCTTTTGAGGGTAACTAAATTGTGCGATGACAACGACTTGAATATCGCGCAGCCTTACATGGGACTTAGCCTTTTCGATATCCTTACGATTCCAACCACCCACCTGACCCTGAACCTGGAGGCCTATTCTATCGGCGGTGTCGAGTTCAGCGGAAAATACCATTTTGCTGGGATGGACAGCGTTTCGATAAACGGTCTTGAGAGCCAGACAAATTCGACAATAAGCTTGACACCCCTCGGCAACGACTCGACCCAAGGCAATTTCACGATAAAGGCCGCTTACACCGATATGGCAGGCATTAACAACATAAAGAAAATATTCAAGGACAACAACTTCACCATAGAGAAAGAGTACAAAGACGCAGTTGTCCTGTTGCCAGCGAATGTCACAATCAACGGAAAATATCAGGAGCTTTACAACATAAAGTACGTGATAGGCCAGATAGCGATGAGCGACGAGCCGGGCTATTATGATTTTGACGTTGCAGTGTCTGTCATCTACGACGAGGTCACAAATGTGGTCGTGAGAAAACTCAGCCTTTCTTGAGCTTGAGGATAGCTACGGCGATGTCCCCTTCAGCCCCGTCAAGCGCCTCTCTTGCCTCGTCTTCTGTAGCCCCGGTCTGCTCCATAACCAGATCAAGGTCCTCTCGGCTCTCTTCTTTCTTTTCCTCGGCCCTTCCCATAATCTGGTAAGTCTTCTGGCCCTGCATGTCGACCACAGTCACCTGCGGGTTCTTAATCACAATGGTCTTGCTCCCCCTGATTATTACCTCTTTAGCGTCGAGAGTCTCTGTCTTTATTCCCATCTTTTTCATCTGGCTTGCTATCAGCTTCGGGTCTATCCCACCTAACACGACATCACCTTTTTAAAATCAAATTTCCTTGTTCTTTCATGGCGGTTATAGATAAGGTTTCGGAGTTTATAAAAGCTCCCAGGGCAAGGCTGTCGCGCGAGGAGGCCTGTAAGCGGTATCAGGATAGCGGCGGGATTCTGAAGACGGAAGGCGAAAAACTGCTCTTTCCAGACTCAGAACGACTAGTCACCCAGCTGTCAGAGACAATCCTGCGCAGAGATGACCTGACCAGCCAGCTCAGGTTTTGGCAGAGGCAGCACAGGGGAGTGGCTTCTGGAAACGTGCTCGAGGACGCGCTGAGGGTTACAGACCCCCTTTTCTGGGAGCATTTGATAAAGTTCAGCACGGAAAAGGACTACCGCCAGTCGTTCGAGAAAGTGGACCTGCCGATGAAGTACCTGAACGATGAGAAATACCGCAAGATAATCCGGACCTTTATCCGGGACGAGAGCTACCGCAAGAGGCTGGTCAAGGCCAAGACCGGCGTATTAGGACAATCGGGCGATACCATAACGGAGAGCGCCGATAAAAAGAGGGATTTCAAGCGCAAGATGGTCGGGGGCAAGGTCGAGAAACTGAAGAAAGAGAGGGCGGAGGTTGCCGAGAAAATCAGGGTGCTAGAGACCTTGCTGGAATGGAGCTCAGGAAGCCAGGCTGAGGAAGAAAGGCTTGCCCATAGCCAGGAACGAGACTAATTCTAGGAAGACTGGGAGAAAGAATATAAAGAAAGCGCCCAGGACATGATGCTCCTCTATCCGCATTTTTAGAACTTTGTTGGCTATCCCGACCAATACGGCTATCAATAGCAGATTCAGGAACCAGCTAGCAAGGTACCACGCCGGGTGCATTCAGCCACCAGTCACGTTAGTATAAACCCCGCCGTATTGGGCAAGCGCTTTGTATGGTCCCATGGAGAGTTCGGCGACCGCTCCTATAATGGCCAGCGCGACCAGGATTATGACCGCGGTTGCAAGACCGAGAACCTTGGCAGTCGTGTAAACGTTCAGCTTCTCTATTGCCGCCAGCTCTTCAAGCCATAATCCAAAGACGGTGATGGCGATGCAGGTTACCAACGCAAGCATAATCCCAAGCACCACGAACATCAGGAAATAGTTCACACTGGTCAGGTCCGCAGCATTGAAGAAAGCGCTCGAGATAAGGCCGAATACGAACAGCACTATTCCCCCAGCGAATATCAGGCTGCCTAGATATACGCCCAACGCTGCGCAGTCCTTCTTGAAATCGCCCTTGCCCTTGTGCATCCCAGCAATCCATCTGAAGAGTGCGGCGAAAACCAAAAGGCCCACAACAATTAGGATGGGCAGGACTATGACGTTTAAAACGAAAGCACTCGTAAGATCCACTGTTGAGTCCATCAGAGAGGATAGGAAATATAAAATGCCTATTATGACCGAAGCGAAGACAACGGACAGTATCCCGTCTTCGAAAGTGTACTTAACATTGGGTTTTTTAAAGAAAGCATTAACCCACAAATTCAGCCAATTCATCATACCACCAAAAGAATTAGGCGTGCGGACTATTTATAACTTAACTCTCAAGCCCCTTCTCGATTACTTCCTTGACTTTGTTCGCGGGGAAGGCCAGCCTTATCAGAGTCGTGTTCCCCCTCACGCCCTTTCCAGACAGGCTGATGGTAATCAAGCCGAGCATGTCCAGCTCGTTGATATACTCTCTGCACCATCTCGCGCTCCTCGCCGTCTTGTCCAGATCCCTGCAGACTGCCTCGTATTTCTCATAGACTTCGCCGGAGAACAGGACTCTCTCGTCCGCTGTCCCATCTAGTCTGTGGTAATGGCTGCCTTCCGCAGTCAGCTGGGCGATTGCATAGAGCGCTATCCTCTCATGCTCAGGCAAGTTGATTATCATCTCGTAGACTATCTCTTCTTCAACCACTTTCCTGGCCTTGGTGACATATCCCTCGCCCACCTTCTTAGCTTTCTCTTCATCAGCCAGTTCCCCTGCCTTCAGTATCAGGTTCAGCGCATATCTCGCATCGCCGGATTCCTGAGCTGCCAGGGCGCTAGCGAGGTTTATCGCAGAATCGTCGACAGTCCCGTCCTTAAAGCCCAGCTTGACCCGCTGCTTCAGTATCGCCTGGAGCTGCTCCGCGTTGTATGGAGGGAAAACCATCTCTTCCTCAAGAAGAGTCGATCTGCTCCTCGGGTCCAGCTCTTTCTTGAAGGTGACGTTGTTGGTTATCCCTATCACGCCGATATGGCCGGATTCCAGAGCCTCGTTAGCCCTGACCAGAGAGTAAATCAAATCGTCGAGATTCTTAACCTTGTCTATCTCATCCAAGACTATCAGGAAGTTTATCCTGCCTGCCTTGATGTAGCCTATGACCGCATCCAGCAAAACGGAGAATGGGAAGCCTATGAAGTTCTTCCGCGAGTTGCAGAATTCGGCGCACTTCAAGAGGACCTGGTATTTCGTATTCAGCATCCTGCAGTTGATATAGATGCTGTCAACTCCTACTTTGTACTTGTCCTTGACCTGGAGCAGCTTGTCTATAACGTGCTTTGTGGTGCTCGTTTTTCCAGTGCCAGTCTTCCCGTATATGAACAGGTTTCGTGGCGGCTTGCCCTTGAGTATCTGGCTGAGCGTCTTCATGACCCTGTCTATCTCCTTCTCACGATGGGGAAGCGTGTCTGGTATGTAGTGCGAGGTGAGCACGTTCCTATCGACAAAAACAGTGTCCTTCTGCATCTCTTTCTCAAAAATGTCGTCCATGCAACCACTATAATGAAAGGTTTAAATTATCAGGGCTATTAATTATATACAACAGGTAATAAAAACTTTTGGAGGTAATCGGATGAGCATTCTAGGAAAGCTGAAAATGGGCGGCTCCAGTGGGACAGACATTGAAGAGTACTTGAACACTTTGGGGCTAGAAGAGGGCGACCTGTTGGAAGAGCACGCAGATATGTGGGTCAGACCGCTCGCTCTTGAGGATGTTGTTGACGTAGAAAGAGTCAATGATGAGCTCAAGAAGGGGAATATGGTGCTGCTCAACATAGAGCCACTCTACAAGAAGAACACAATAAAGCTGAGACAGGCCGTATCAGAGATTAAGGGGACTATCCACGACATCAACGGGGACATAGCCAGACTGAGCGACACCAAGGTGCTAGTGACTCCGGCGAACGTGAAAATAGCGAAGAAATAAAAACCCTATTTTCCTTATATTCGCATGGCTCTTGAAAATCCTGCCCTGGCCTTGACTGTCAAGGTGCAGGACATCTTGTATATTCTCGAAGGTATTCTGAAGCAGAGAAACTGGAAGGATTTTGAACTCGCGAGCATCAAGCTGGTCTATACGCCTTTTCATATTTTTAACTATGATGTACTGGTCGAGGATAAAGACAGCCAAACATCGCAGGGCACATCGGGCGTTATGGCGATCAACGCAGTTAACGGGCGACTGGATCCGGAGCTGGTTGACATAATAGAGAAGCAGCCAGTGACCTATGAAAAAGAGATAAGCCACGACATCCAGTACGAGGTGGCCCCAACAGCTATATCCAAGGATGAGCTGAAGGAAACGGCCAGGGTCAAGCTCGCTGCCCAGCTAGGGGTCAAGAAGGAGAACGTTTCTATCTCTGGAATTAGGACGGTCTACTGGCCCGTATGGACTGTATTTGCAGAGCTCACCGGCATGGTCCAAAAGATAGAGGTGGATGGAGTCACAGGCGTTCCGCTCAACATAGAGGAGGTGCCAACCCGCGAGAAAGGCTGGCTAGAGGTCACGGCAGACACGCTGCAGAAGATGAAGTCGCCCTCCGGCTGGGCCGAACTTGGAGGCGCGGTGGCAACAGCGGCTGGAGGGAAACTGGCAACCGGCGCGGCAAAAGTCGGAGACCAGGCAAAACCAGGCAGTCCGGCGCACCACACTATGAAATGGTTCACCACGACGAAGATGGGACTCTACAGCTTGATTCTATTGCTCATACTTATACTGGTCTTCTTCACTAACGACATAACGAATTTCCTGAACCGCTTCTTCTAATTACATGAACTCAGAAAGAGAGTGCTGATCCTTTTCTACTGGGAACAACAGCAATAGGTCTTTTTCGACAAGACCCAGCCTTTGCTTGAGATAGTCGGACAGGCCGTATTTCTGAGCTATCTCCTTGGATATCCTCAAGTATTTCTCGATACCCCCCTTGTTTATCGTCAGGAGCAGTTTTCCGCCGCACTTGTTGCACTTGCCGGACAGAGGAACGCGCCTATATTTCTCATTGCATTCGACGCATCTGAACTTCTGCTGGCCGAAGGACCGCAGGTTACCATAGATATCGCGCAAGAAATGAAAGTTGAGTATCCTGGTAGCCACGTCGCGTTCGTCGACCGCCCTGATTTTTTCCGCGAGTTTCAACTCATAGTCTACCTTCTCCGCCATAGTCTTGAGTTGGACATACCTGCTCACGCTTGGACCTGCATCTATAGCAGTGGTATCGTGCGTGAACCTGAATCCGTCGCTATCGTTTTTCTTGCCGAGCCTGCCTTGGACAGTCTCTATGCTCACATCTTTCGGGTTCATCCTGTTCAAAGTGGCGTTATAGAACTCGAGCGGATAATGGTCGACTATTTCCATTTCGTGGACCTCATCATCCACCTCCCTCGGGTCGATTTTTATGTTCAGGACAAGAGGAACATCCATTGAAGAGCCCCGCTTGTCGGAGAGGTAGCACTTGGAGAAATTTATTAGCGCATCCAGCAATAGCATGACCGTGTCCTCGTCCCCGTCGCAGTTCCTCCTCTTCGCCGTATGGAAGTACGGATGGGCATAGCCGGCATGAGCTTTCGTGAATCCGATTATGCGACCAAGGACACCCACAGAAGTGTGCGGCGCCAGACCTATCACAAAATGTCCGACCAAGTCGTTCTGGTCCCTGATGTTATAGAACCGCTCAAGGCCGTAAAACTTCTCGAGCAGGTCATCAACAAAATTTGCGGCGCGCGTCAGATATCTTGCCCCATTTTCAGACAAGAGTATGTCCTGCGGCTTGAGTTCGACTACCTGGCTAGCATCCTTCAGCTCATTGCCTAAATAGTCTTTTTCATAACCCAGCTCCTTCATTTTCTCCACCGAAGTCGCTATCTCCGCAGGCCTGACGTGAGTCACGGGCACATCAGTCGCATCGAACCTAACCGTCCCGTCCTTGAAGACATACACGGAATGCTTTGCCCTCAAGATAGCCTTCTCCAACGGCTCAAAATACTTATTGACGTTTGTCGTCCCAAGAACCCCCTTCAGTTTCGGGGATGGTTTTTCTCTGACCCGTTTTGACGCGTTCTCAAGGTTGGCTTTCATATCCACAGTCGCTTTGTAAAATGACATGGTGGGGCTGCCGCAATACTCGCAAATCTTTCCCTTGCTGCTTCTGCCGCATTTGGTGCAGGTCATGAAGAGCTCCGCTTTTTCCCCGCATTTGTCGCACCTATAGCCGAAGACAGACCGGTTGCATTTTGTGCAGAACAGGTTAGGGACGTCTAGTGTTATGCTTCCCCTCTCAGCCGCCTTGACTATGCTCCTGGTCTTCCCGCCATACTCACCCACTGGCACTAGTCCGTGGGGAGCAGGCGCCATCAGCCTCTCTTTGGCTTTCTCCGGCCGCCCCATCCTCGCCCCGATATATGTGTTGGCCTTATCCATAATCGGGAATGGGGAGCAAGCGTTTATGAGCTCCAGCGAGGTGCTCTTTTCCGGAGCCAACCTGATTATCTCATCGAAATTGAGCGTCTTCAGGATGGCAGAGGCGTTGTTTATTATTATCTTTCCCTCCAGCACTCTGTGGGGTATGCAGAGTTTCTCGAGTATCCTCTTCTCGGGGGCCAGATTCAGAATCAGCCTCGTGACTCTCTTGTCTTCGAGCGATTCCAGCTGTTCTATCTCCCCTATCTTGAGCCATGCGACCAGGCTGACCAGCTCATCCTTGCTTATATCACCATAAAAATAAGTGTATTTTGGATGGAGCGGAAGCTTGTGTTTTTCTGAGAACCCTATCGCCTCGTCCATGGAGACTTTTCTCGGATCGACAGAGACGCCGTGCTGTTTTGCCAGCAGATCCCACCATTCCTCACAGAAGCCAGCGGGCAGCAGCGGATGGTTGGACTTAGAGAAATCGCCATAGGATATCAGTATATCTCCCAGAAACAGAATCTCCTCAATCTCCTCCCTGAGCTCCTCCGCCTTGCTGGTTGACTCGACAGTGACCACATCCCCATTTTTGAGCCGTACAACCGGAGGCTCTATGGAGTCGCAGGGGGTCATTGCCGCCCCCTTTCCCGGTCTTTCGATCTTGAACTGCGTGCCTATCGCCGGAAACTCGTCCAGAACTACCATAGAAGCGGGATGGATGCCTTTCGCCGCTATCCCCGAGTTCCTGCATCTCCCATATCTCAACCTGAATCCTCCGGCCATAGAGGGATAAGCGAATATAGGGCGGCCTCCGACAATATCTCCAAGATACTTATCGAGAGGCTTGGTCTTTTCCTCCTCATCTCCGCTCTCCTTCTCCACCCTTATCAGCCCCTCGAGCCACTCCCACCCAAGGTTGTGCTTTCTCGTGAACTTCAAAATCTTCGCAGCCTTCTGTGCTATCCCCTCTCCAATGACCAGACAGATGCCGCTCCTAATCCTATCGGTAGGGACCCGCTCAAGCCCCTTATAGACTGCGACCTCGACCTCTTCCGTAGGTTCGCCATCGATACAGACCGGGCAGTTTCTAACTATGTGCCTTATCTCTTCCTCTGTCGGCTTGTACTGGAGGTTAGTCACGGAGTTATGGTATATCTCTATCTCCTCGACATACCTCCCAATCTCCGTCTCCGTCGGTTTGTAGGTCTGGAGCCCCAATAGCCGCTGGGCATAGTCAGTTAACAGGACGGCCTGGGCAGCTGCTGTTCCACCCGCCGATCTGATAGGACCAGCGAAGAAAACGGACAGATACTTGGTGTTGTCCGAATTGCTGTTAATAGTAACTTTGGATATCCCCTCGGTGCCTGCGGCCGTGACTCCTTCTGTCAGGATAGTCAGGCTAGTCCTTATTGCCTGCTCAGCCCTCTTTTCATTGCTGTTGTACTGCCCTATCTTGCCTGCTATTATATCGCTCATCACAATCAGGGCTACTTTGTCTCGTGCATTGTTTTTCGAATATTCCCTTATAATGTCAGCAATCCCTGGCGGTCCGACTAGACCCTCGACCCTGGCAGCCAGATCTTTAGCTAGAGAAATTTCTACTTCGTTGAAAACGTCCATGTTTTTAGCTCTCGCAGCCTTGGCAATTTCGTATATCCTCTTCGCCTCTTTCTCAAGCATCACATGATAGTCGGGTATCTCCATCAAATCACCTTGTCGAATCTCACCACATTTATCTTCCCGGAGTTCATGCTGATTAACGGCAGAATACAGGGAGTGGGTTTGTGCCCCAGCCTGACTTGGTACGGAGTGACTTCCTGCCAGGTCCCTGAGTTCACGCAGACCACGCCCCTGTATCTCTCATAGGCGTTCTTGTGGATATGGCCCGTGTGGAATATGTCGGGGATTTCTCTAATCACCAGATTGTCATTAGCTTCCGGCGTTATTGGTTTCTCGCCATAGATGGGGTGCAGATGTCTCCTCTTCAGGGTCTCTATCATGACTTTCTCTATCTGCTCGTAATTTAGCGTTGGGACTGCTGCTATGATGTCGTCGAAGGCGGTTCCGTGATAGACTAGCGTCTTTAGTCCGTGAATCTCAACCATCGCGGGGCTGGGGACCATGGTAACATTATCCATTTTATACAGGTCGGGCAGAAGCTCTTCAGGTATCGGCGGCTGCGGGTCTGCTGCCTTGACCGCGTCGTGATTGCCTGGCGAGATTATGATATGGATATACTCCGGTATCTGCTGGATATAGTCGGAAAAAGCCTGATACTGTTCGTAGATGTCAGTAAGGTTTAGTTCCTCCTCTTGTCCGGGATAGACGCCAATCCCATCCACAAGGTCCCCGGCTATCGTTATGTACTTGACTTTCGAGGCCAGCTCCCTCAGTTTCTCATCACCGAAATCGCCTTTAATCCAGGCCATGAAATTCTCGAAATTCTTCTGCATGAAAAGCTTGCTGCCGATATGGAAGTCGGAAAGAGTCGCCAGGATTACGTCTTCCTTGGTCGTCTTCACCTCTTTTAAGGGCATCTCCGGCTGGTAGATATTGTCTATTATGAACAGCTCCTTGCTTCTCCTCCCATCTATGGCTATAACCTCATCCAAAACCAGTGATGCGCCAAAAGAGAGCATGTTTTTATTGTTCGCTGGAATCAGGGCGGCCATAACGCCTGTTAGGTCTTCCACGTTGAGCAGGATGTGGCCGTTCTTGGTCTTTCTCTTCTCATTCACCATCACGATTATCCTTGCCTTCTCAATCTGCTTGGTCTTGACATTCACTATGCTCGTGACCTCATTGCCGCCGCGCATCCTTAAAATATCGGCCAGCTGTTCGTATCTGCTCCTGAAATAATCGACAAAGTCCTCCAGAGTGCCTGAAGTCCGATTATTGGAATTCTTATGCAGCCTTATCATCGTCTCTATGTCTTTGGCTAACGGCTTAAAATCGGTTCTCTCGGTCCTTACCTTGGTGTCCTCCCCCACGAATTTTACCTTTTCTCTGACTTTCAAATTCTCGAGATCTATCGTGAGTTTGTCCTTGGCGTTCTCCAAAGCCAGCGCGGCTAACTCTTCCGGGTTTTCAGAGCTAAGAATAGCCTTTAATGCTTCAGGAGAAATTAGATAGTTCTTCTGTCGTAGGGTTTCGATGACATCTTTTGCCTGCATATAGACCGACTCAGTGGCTCTAATCCAGCTGTTCGCTTTATTTTGGACCGAACCTTTGCTCTAAACGACCTGTTTCAAAACGCGCAGTATAATTAGACAGTTGGAGAATAAAAAGATTTCAGCGCGTGACTCTCGTCTCTTTGAAAACATCGAGCAGTCTAGCTTTTGCCGGTTTCTCGAAATAGTCTCTATACGGCGTGATTATCTTATCGAGATAGTCGGCAGTAGCGTTCTTCAAGTCGGCCGAGTGCAGTTTTCCAGCCACGAAGTCTCGCTCGACCTCGCCATAGGAGCCATAACTAGCGTCTCCGCCATACTTCTCTGACCTGTGCACATCAAATGACTTGAACTCGCGGAACACCAGATATTTCACATAGCTGAGTATGCCATTCCCTTCGACAGTCCTATCGGGGCACCATGCTTTGTTTAGCTTCTGCCTTATCTCCTCAGCACTATCATGGATGAATACACAAGTGTGGGGCTTGCTCTTGCCCATCTTCGCGTTTTCTTCGCCCTCTTCGGGTTTGGCTAGTCCGCCCAAAAGGCTATGGTGCAGGGCTATCGGTGGTTTCCAGCCTAACTTTGGAAAGACGTCTCTCGCGAGCATATGCGCCTTTCGTTGGTCCATACCTGCATGCGCTATGTCTATGTTCATTATTTTGATGTCAGCGCACTGCATGAGAGGATAAATCAAGAAAGAAGTATCGCCACTCTCACCCTCTTTCCTTCCCAGTATAGGCAGACACTTGCTTGTCCTCGCGACAGTAGAGCTCTTCCCAATCAAAAGAACGTTTCTCCAGTACTCATCATTATGGTGATAAAGGTCGCTTCCAAGGACAAGTTTGATTTTTGGAGAAATCAACTGGAAAGCCTCGCGGTAGTATTCACTCGCAGTCTTCAATGCGCCCCAGTCGCCGCCCATCTTGTCATTTATCCACGCGTGCCAGTCAGCCAGAAAGACAGTACAATTACAGCCCGCATCTACTAAATCCTTAAGTTTGTATCCGGGCAGAACCAGACTGCCTATATGCAGCTTTCCAGATATCTCATAGCCGATATAGTGGTTGGGGTGCTCTTTTGTCTCGAATAACTCTTTGAGCTCGTGCTCAGTAACTATTTCTTCAGTAGGGGCTCTTTTGACAAGCGATACCTTGCTTTCTACATCCATGTATTCACTTTTTTATTTCTTCTTTGAGCTTTTCCAGCTCAGATATGACATTCCAGACATCAGTCCTGGCATGGAACGGCATGTTTATATCATTTGATATCTCGTCAAGCATATATATAGCATTCGCTATCGCTACGTCCAACTCCCCCTCTTTTGATAGTATTCTCTTCTTTGCGTCAGATACGTTTTGTCTGATATTTCTTGGAACGCCCGTGTCATCAATGATTACATCCATCAAGACTCCAATCTGGCGCAGTTTCTCATCAAGTGAAACTGCCATAAGCCCACCCACAATCAAGAATTGAGCATTACTATTTGAATTATATTACTATTTAATTCTTATCTAAAAAAACTCGAATATCTTTTTTTTGAGTTTTTCTATGTCCTCCTTGTCGTTCGAGTTTATGTTAAGGTCCGTCTTGAACTCCTTCTGCGGCAAATCGGCATGAGTAGCGACTATGAGCATCTTCGGCTTGAACTCCTTCTCTATGGTCTTAAGCAGGTTGTTCTGCGCCTCAATAGAGTAACCGCAGGCCTCAGAGGGATCTATGACGAATATTATGTTCTTTGACAGGTACTTCAATGCAAGCGCAGCTCTTCTCTCTATCGGGTTCCTTTTGTCTATCGACCTGTCTAGTATCCCTGGCGTGTCAATCATCTGTATCTCGTTATAGTCCTTCTTCAGGAATCCTATCAACAGGCCTTTCGTCGTGAATGGATAGGAAGCCACCTCGACCTTGTGTCCAGTCAAATTCTTGAGCAGTATCGACTTGCCGACATTTGGATACCCGGAGATTATAACTGTCTTGATTTTCCTTATTCTTGGAACCCTCTTCATCTCCCCCTCGAGTTTTTCAATCTCCTTGAAGTTTATCTTCTTGACTATAGAACTGACTCGGCCATAGAATGCGCTCTGGTACTTGTGCGACTCGGTCTTGTTGCCAGCGTATTTTATCTTGACCTCAAATTCTTTCTTCAGGCGCTCGATTATCTTCAGACTGTTTTCGATTCTCTTCTTGTCTGCCTCAAGCCTGGCGAAGTCAATGAAAGTGTTCAATAGCTCTTTCTCAAAATCGTTCGGATGCACATCTGCTTTCTTCAGATAATCCTTCAGATGGCCGGAAAGTATAGAATAAGAGACCTTTACTCTGCTGAGGTCTGCTTCTATATGCCTCCTCTCCTTCTCAATGCTACGTTTGTCTTTGGTGATGCTGGCTTCCTTGCTCGCCTGGTGAAAAGCGACATCCAAGAGCTTCTGCGGGTCCATGTTGTATTTACTCGGGAGGGGTAAATATAAATATATAGCATGTATAATCATATTGTGGTATAATGATGCGGAAATTGGTCGTTTTCCTGATACTTTTATCCACTGTTTTTGCAGCTTGTGATGAGTACGTTAACTCGGCCGTTAATGATTTCGGTTATACCTGTGTTTATCCTCAGTGTTTCGGAGCAGCTGGACGGTACAAAGAAGCGGCCTTTTGTTACTCCGCTGAAGGAAACACAGAACTAGCAAGAACCTATTTTCAGAAAGCCGCCGAATACTACCTCCAAGGAACAGGATACCTGGGGCCGGCAGGCGACTACCCCCTCAGAGCGCCCTCTTATGAGTACGCGGGAGATATGAAAGTCCAGTTGGGAAATTATCCGGTTGCTAAAAACTATTATGATTCAGCGATAACCGAATACATGAAGGTGGATAATTTCGCAAAAGTCAACGAGGTCAAGACGAAAGAGGCTACCATGGGCCAGAAGCCGGCTGTAGTGCCTAAGACCGCAGAGGCGACCAGTTCGCAAAACCTGTACCTGGGAGCGTTCTTTTTCATAATCGCTGTGATAGCCTTGGCACTGTTTTTCTTCAGGAAGCGCAGCCCGCCGAAAGAGGAATTCCAGCCGATAAGAAGCGAGCCGAGTTTCAAGATAGAGCCGGAAGAGCCGCGGGAGCAGGCGAAAGAATCTGCCAAAGAGAAGATGCGCGACAAGATACGAAAGAAGTACGGCTTGGAATAGCTTTTTATAACTCGGAGACAGAACAATAGCATGGAACCTAGTTTTGAGATTATCGACCGAGATCTAGCCGGGAGGATTGCTCGGCTAAAGACTAATCACGGAACGATAGAAACGCCCACAATCCTGCCAGTGATAAATCCGAACAGGCTGGTTATCGCGCCCAAGGACCTGAAAGGCTATGGTGCTGAGGCCCTTATCACCAACAGCTATATTCTCTGGAAGGATTACCAGCAAGAGGCCATAGACGGCGGGGTGCACAACTTTCTTGACTTTAACGGCCCGGTGATGACTGACTCTGGCGCGTTCCAGCTCATGCAGTACGGGGATATAGACGTATCGAACAAGGACATAATCAAGTTCCAGGAGAAAATAGGAGTGGATATAGGCGTTATTCTTGATATCCCGGTCAGTTCGCAGGAAAAGAAAGACATGAGAAAAGGCGTGCTGGAGACGATAAAACGGGCTAAAGAGGCGCAGAAGTATATCAAGAATTCAGAGGTGTTATGGGCAGGGCCGGTCCAAGGCGGTGTCCATCTCGACCTGCTAAGAAAGTCGGCTAAAGAGATGGCAAGACTAGACTTTGCTGTCCATCCCATAGGTAGTGTTGTCCCGCTTCTAGTCAAGTACAGGTTTGCTGAGCATGTGGAGATAATCAGGACAGCGAAAGATATACTTCCCTCCAATAGGCCCGTGCATCTGTTCGGGGCAGGCCATCCGATGTTCTTCGCTTTTGCAGTCGCTATGGGCGTTGATCTATTTGATAGCGCCGCTTACTCTCTATATGCGCAGGAAGGTCGCTATATAACCCAGACAGGCACAGAACAGCTGGACGAGCTTGACTATTTCCCGTGCTCCTGTCCGATATGCTCGAAGCACACGCCCGAGGCTATTCGTGAATCGCCATCTAGAACGAAGCTTTTGGCAGAACATAATCTCTACGTCACTTTCGAGGAGATTAGGACTATCAAGCAGGCGATAAAGGAGAAGACGCTCTGGGAACTGCTGGAGCTCAGGGCCAGGAGCCATCCCTACCTGCTGGAGTGCATGAACCACTTCGTTAAGCATAAAGACTATATCGCCAAACAAGATCCGATAACCAAAAAGCACTTTTTCTATCTCTCCGATTTCTCCAAACAGAGGACAGAAATAGACAGGACAAAGGAGATGACGAAGAAGATAAAAGGCAAAAGGATAGAGGTCAAGCCGTTCGGAAAGATACCCGCGACAGTCACTGAATGTTATCCGTTCTCGCAGACGATACTCCCCGAAAGGGTGATAGTGTCCAGGACAAAGAACAACTTCGAGAAACTGAGAGACGTGAGCCTCTACTGGTTCGGAACCAATATTTTTGATGAAGGCATGAGAATAGACGTCTCAAGGAGAACGCAAAAGATAAGAGCGGTCTGGGATAAGGGCAAATTGATTGCGACGCTGAGAGCGCAGGATTTCATGATTCTTCTGCATGAGGGCTCTAGGCTATTGCACAAGAAGACAAAAAGATTCAGAGTACAGATAGTGGATGATAAAGAAGTCGAGAACTACATCAGGCAGGGGAAATCTGTTTTTGCCAAGTTCGTCAAGAAGACGGATGAACGGCTAGTCCCAGGTCAGCAAGTCCTGGTGGTCAACAAGAAAGGCCAGTTGCTAGCGTCCGGAGATTTAGTGCTAAACCCGCAAGAAATGAAAGAATTCAAGAGAGGGGTCGCGGTTAGAATACGCTGGGTCAACCAATGATCCAGTTGTCGCCCTGCTTCTCGAGCCTTTCCCTCTCTTTCTTCAGTTCGTCAAGCTGCCTCACAATCTCTATGCTGCCCAGATGTGACTTGGTAGTTTTCAGCTTGTTCTCCAGCATATATATCTTCGCTTCAACCTCTTCTACTTCCCTGCTTTTTGCGCCCATATGAAAAACCCTGGAAATCCTAACATCCCCTTTATTCTCGCGTACTTCTTCACTTGTATTTCTCTGTGGTCTAAAAGGATGGCTCGAATGTTTATAAAGCTTTTCTCGAGCTCGCGCCAGATGGGCTTGATATCGTCCATGATAGGGGAATATACTCCTAAATAGCCATTTTTCTTCAGCGTTCCCTTCAGTTTTCTTATCATCTTCTCTGGATGCTGCAGGTCTAGGAATATGGCATCGAAGCTAGATTCCCTGACTTTCGCCACATCCCCCAGCCTCAGTTTTACATTCTTGTAGCCTCTGAGGTTTTCTTTAGCTATCTCATGGAACTGGTTGTTTTTTTCGTAAGACAGGACATCAGCGCCAATCTCGGCCAGGAACATGGTGAACCCTCCAGAGCCTGTGCCCGCCTCAAGCACTCTAGACCCGTGCTTTACGTTCAGCATGGCGCACATTATCCCGGAGTCGTAAGGGTAGATAGGTCTTGCGCCCATCTTCATTCTCTCAACCTTCTCCTGTATATTCATCTAAAACCACCATAAACTATTAAAAAACCTATGGCCATAACTATTATCGCACCAATTACAGCTATGATTATCCCATCCTTATCCGAGCCAAATACTATCGGCAAAGGACCGATGACAACTACACCGCCGCTTTTTACCTGCGCCGATGATATGCTGCTTATAGTTATTAAAACGATACCTATTATAATTAACACTATGCCTAATAACAGAAGAGTGTCCGTATGAAGAATATTTACGAGAGCAAACATTATAAAAAGCTGCTCATAATACCGTTGATAGTACTTGTTGTGATGGCTTTTTATGCTACTCAGGTAAAGTTCGGGATAGACCTGCGCGGAGGAATTCTGCTGACCGCCCCATCTACTGCTCCCATCGATGCGGTCAAGCTGCAGGCGGCAATCTCATCAAAGTTTGACCTTGAGGATTTGAACGTCAGGACTACTTCCGGCGCTACTCCCGGTTTCTATATCGAACTAATCGGAGAAAGGAGTCTATTGAAGGCGCAGGAGTCTCTTGAGGCAAAAGACTATCAGCAGGTCATAGACATCTCCAAGAAGTTCACCGGAGACCTAAATGTTAGTGGAGATTTGCCAACGCAGGCCGATGTGTACTTCAGCAAGGCTAGAGAGAACTTCAAGAACGAACTGGCTCTCTTCATCTCACAGCAGACTGGAGTCGATAGGGCTCAGTTCTCCGTGAATGATACCGGACCTTCGCTAGGGGCATATTTCTTGAATCAGGCCAAGACAGCCATAATCATCGCTTTCATACTCATCGCTGCCCTGATTTTCTATTATTTCAAAACGCCAATAATCTCTTTTGCGGTAATGCAGTCAGCCGCCTTTGATGCTGTACTTGGCTATGCCGCATTGGGCGCATTCAACATCCCTCTCTCGCTAGCCACGATAGCACCGTTGCTCATGCTGATAGGCTATTCGGTAGATACGGACATTATGCTTACCGATAGGATGCTGAAGAGGAAAGAGGGCACACCCGCAACAAGAGCAAGAGGAGCGATAGCTACGGGTCTGACCATGACCGGCGCAGCCATAGCGGCCATGCTGAGCCTATTCATAGTGTCCTCATATGCTAACATCACCGTGCTTGCCCATATCTCGTTCGTGCTCGTGGTCGGCCTGGTCGGAGACATAATAGCGACTTGGTGCACAAACGCGCCGGTAATCCTCTGGCATCTCGAAAGGAAAGCAAAGAAAGTGGTTTCATGAGCTTGCTGAAAGAGCTGTGGAAGGAACGGAGCATCAAGATATTCCTAATCGCATTATTCGTTTTGGGAGTCCTGCCCCTCGGCCTTAAAGGGCTGCAGTTCGGTATGGACTTCACCGGAGGCACTCTAATCCAGGTAAAATTGGACAAGAAGCTGGAGACTCTAGAGATGCAGACCGTCCTAACCGTCCTCCAGACAAGACTCAACGCCTACGGCTTGAAGGACATATCAGTAAAACCCGCAGGGCAGGAGTATATAATAGTCGCAATAGCCGAGACCAACCCCCAGTCAGTCAACCAGCTACAGTCGCTTCTCGGCCAGCAGGGAAAGTTCGAAGCCCTGTTCAACGGGCAGGTAGTCTTATCGGGCAGTGACATAATCTCAGTAATATCAGACCCCCAGAAAGGCTACGGCGTTCAAGGAGTAACCAATAACTATGAATGGATTGTGCCTTTCTTGCTCACAAACGATGCGGCAAACAAATTCGCGCAGGCGGTTGCTGGCCAATGCACCATGTTAGCCGGCGGAGAGCAGTGCAAGGAAGTGGTCTACATGTTCATAGACAGGCCAGAAAACGCCGTGATACTGATTAACCACAGCCTGTATAACCTGGAGAAGACCATACCGGAAGATCTCGATGTATCAACCTCCACGATAGCTATAGACGAGTTGGTTAAGAACTCGGGGGTTGAACTTGTTGTGACAGATACCCTGGACAACGACACCCTCGCGAGTATAAAGAACAAGACGGTCGTGATTCCTGAAGGCTCTTTCGACCAGAAACTGCTAGAACAATACGCTTCGAAAGTTGTGGCGAAGTCAAAGGCAGCGAAATACTGGATAGTCAACGGTCTCAATCTCGAGAATATAGTCCATCTGACGCCGGGCATAACCGAGGGCAACCCCATAACCCAGCCAAGCATAACTGGCCACGCCTCCACAGTCCAGCAGGCAGTCGAAGAGCTTAATAGGGTCACGATTCTTTTGAAGTCAGGAAAACTGCCCGTATCTGTTTCGGTAGGGAGCGTTTCAACCATATCCTCTGCCTTGGGAGCTGATTTCCTTAAATACAGCGCGATAGCGGGAGGATTCGCAGGACTGGCGATAATAGGCATTGTCTTCATCAGATATAGGAACATCAAGATAGCCACGCCAATTATTCTGACCAGTTTCTCCGAAGTGTTTCTGATACTGGGCATGGCCGCGCTGATAGGGTGGCAGATAGACCTGGTCTCTGTGGCAGGCATAATCGCGGCGGTAGGTACTGGCATCGACTATCAGATCATCATCATAGACGAGATTCTAAGAAAAGAACAAGAGACCATTCTATCAGTAGTCGCTAGAATCAAGAAGGCCTTTTCTATAATCTTCATGGCAGCCGCTACCATCATCTTCGCGATGTTCCCGCTGATTTTCCTCGGATTAGGCACACTAAAGGGCTTCGCTATCACCACCATTCTCGGCGTCTTAATCGGTCTTCTCATAACCAGGCCAGCATACGCCTCGATTGTCAACAAATTGTCAACAAAATAGAGCCTATAATGCTTAATTTTAAATAATCCTAAACCTTATTCTAATGCATGAACAGAATAAAGACAGGGGTACCTGGATTAGACGAATTGCTCGGTGGCGGGTTTCCAGACCCGTCCTCAATCTTGATTACCGGCCCAACAGGTAGTGGCAAGACTGTGCTTGGCGTCCAATACCTCTACAATGGGGCAAAAGACTACAAAGAGCCGGGCTTCATGATCAGCACGGAGGACTATGTTACTGATTTCCAATGGTACCAGGAAGCGTTCAACTGGAATTTTAAGGTGCTCCAGGATCAGGGTCTTCTAGTGTTCAGCAGATACGACCCGGTGGATTTCGAGAAGTTCAACACTCGCAGCCTGTATTCGGACATAATACTCCAGCTCTCAAAAGTAATAGATTCAGTCAAGGTCAAGAGAGTGGTATTCGACAACATCAGCCCCATAGGCCAGTACATCAACGATAAATCGACCTTCAGAACAATACTCTACTATATCTCCAAGGCGCTCAAAGAAAAAGGATGCACCACTATCTTCATAGCTGAGAAACCGTCAACAGCTGGAGCTCTAACCCAATTCGACGTAGAACAGTATGTGGTGGACGGAGTGCTGGACCTATCGTTTGCGCAAAAAGAAGATGCGCTTGTACAGACACTAACGGTCAGGAAGATGATAGCGACCAATATCCCGCAAGCAAGATACGCCATGGACTTCTTCGAGGGCGGAATCAGGATAGCGTCTTCTTATTATTGACGTTTTCTTTTCGCGAGGATATCCTTTATTATGTTCATATCTTCTTCAGCAAAAATAGCGAAATGCCTGTCGTAAAGGTACTCATCCTTGTCGAGCCGTTTCAGCTGACCTTCTGCTTTAACGAGTCCTACCTCTAATTCGGGAGTCGTCATCTTCGAAAACTTTTTAGTCTTCCATTCTCTGTATGGTTTGATTTCTTCATGCGCCATCTCCTCGGTGCGCATTTTGATGCCTTCGATCCATTCATTAAATCCTTTTCTATCTTCTTTATAGAATCTCGCCAAGTCCTTCATAAACCTCACGTGGGCGAGAGTCATCCTGCGTTTTGCTTCCTTCTCGCTGACGCCGGTAAGGTCAATAGCACCGGCCCATTTCCTTTCGCGTCTTTTCTTCAAAACCGCCATAAACATCCCCTAATCAGTAAATTTCTCCCGCGGCCGTCTCTCGGGAATAGAATGGACCTTTATCTTACCATCTATTACATCCTTCGAGACGTAAAGGGCGCAGTAGCACATGCCGAACTCCTTGACGTCCGGGAGCATATAGACGCACGGGCACATTATATCCAAATCCCTCTTCCCCTCGCCAGAGGCCAGCCGACATGGACAGGACATGTAGCCGTATTTCTTCCGATTGGCCAATAGCCCGCGAGCAATCCCCATTACAAAATCCTTATCTGGGTTAAGGTAGCAATTTTTGTTCTTCGCAATGGTCTCCAATCGTTTATAGAGCTCTTCGGCCTCCTTGTCCTCGCTCATTTCGACAGCTCCCTTATCTTGTCTTCCTGAAAGCCGACAATGACATTCTTGTCGTTGACTACGATGACTGGAAAATTCATGTCGATTTTCATCCGCGCAAACAGCTCGTGCAACTCGTGCTCTTCGGCTTTAGTTAGCTGGTCGACATCGATGTAGTCATAGTTGATTTTCAATTCCTTCAGCAGGGCCTTGGTCTTGTTGCACCATTGGCAAGTGCTCAGGGCATAGAGGATTATCTCGCCGCAATCTTTTCCCGTAACATGTTTTAAACGATTACTTAACGCCATTCATCTCACCCTTTTTTCCTTTTCGCAATTTCCCTGTTTACCAGAATAAGCATTGCATTTAACCACGCTAAATTACTTCCGTGGGTATGTACCCAGTCCATCGTCTCCACCGTCAGCATGGCTCGTTTAGACTTGGCGCATTCTTTTTTATAATTGATTGCCGATTTCTCTAACTGTTCTATAGTCATCTTTGTTAAATCTTCTTCAAGGCCCCTCAATTGACTTGCCTTCATGTGTATGGGGCTCTTTTCTATTCTATCTATCTCTTTCTTGACATAATTTATTCTGATTGCATGGTCTCTTTGCAGTAGTTTTTCATTCGCGAGGAACATCTTAATTTCAGATACCGCGTCTAGCCTTTTCTTGCGCTCATTCAGTTCCTCTCTTAGTTTCACTAGTTTCATTGGCTTCGAAATCGCGAAATCCTCTATCTCAACCGGCAAAAACCTCTTGCCAGAATCAGGATATTTATGCACTTTCTTGCGCCCGCCTATATACTTGCCGTTAAAATCGCGGCTCGGCCACTTTATTTTTTTGCGCATACTATCACTAGTGCCGGGCAGATTCGAACTGCCGTCACAGGCTCCAAAGGCCCGTATCCTTGGCCACTAGACTACGGCACTACCAAGGCACTTTCTTGAGCTTTAACAGATAGCCGATTATGTTCAGAAGCAGATGAATTAGAGGTGTTATGATTATTAAAAATATCGCTGTCTTAATGCTCGGGATATAGACAAAGCTGCCGAGCACGATAGCTCCTATAATGAAGTCCAACTGGTCTATAATAGGCAACATCTGGCCGGATTTATAACCAAGCCTTCTTTTGAAAAAACTTTTTATGAGGTCTCCGAGCATAGCCCCCACAGAAAGCAGGAACCCTAGCGCAGTATAGAACTCGATTGAGCCCATAGAGAACACAGTGCCAGCCAAAAGGAAGCCCATTACGTTGCCGGCCACAGTTCCGAAGAGCACTCCCAGAACTAGGCCGCGGAATGTCTTGCCTGCTCCAAAAATCCTGCGCCTTCTAAGCTTTTTCCCAAAATCTATAGGAAATCCCCCACCGAAGAGTGCAGCAGAAGAATTGGCTATGTATGCCGGCAGTATGTACAAAAAAGAGGCTATTACGAAAGTTATTATGTCCATCTAATCACAAGACAGTGCTGAGTAAGATAGCAAACGCTGCTCCGGATAGGGTGGCTACGAAGTTTGTCTTTGCGTTATCGAATATGCCCCTCCTCTCGATAGTGGCTCCGAGCAGCGAGTCTACCGTACAGCCGAACAAGCCGCTGAAGAACGTGATTGTTAATACCTTCCACAGATTAATGCTACTAAAGGAACCATAGTAGTTGAATACAAAAATGAAGACGCAGATTATGAGGATACCCCCGATCTCCGCAACGGTTCCCAACGCGCTTATTGCCCCATCGGTTCCTGTCTTGACCCTCTTGAAGGTTGTTATCAGTCTAGGCTTTTTCTTTGAAAGTATGCCTAGCTCAGAGGATAAGGTGTCTGCCATGGCCGTGGATAGAGCGCCAGCGAAACCGTAGAAATTGCCTATCAACGCCATGAGGAGAGCCATGCCGCCATTGCCTATCACGTTCTCCGTGCTCCTGATTTTCTGGTATAGGCCGTACTGCTTCTTGTACTCAGCCTTGACTTTCGTCGCCATTGTCCCTACCACGAAGAAAACAAGAAGAAGCGAGAGCCAATAGAGGTCCTGGGATTTAAGAACAGCCAGGCCCATTATCATCGCTACTAGAGCGCCCTTGAAGTCCAGAGACCTTGCTGACAGTGCAAGAAGCGCCAAAGCAATCGGGAACAGGTATATGTAGTCCATCACTTCTCACTAACAAACTGACATTTAGATATCTCTACCCTCTTTATCTGAGCAATCCCCTTCACTTCCTTGAAAATCTCGGAAGCCATCGTGCCGAAAATCATCTTCTGAACGAGAGCATCGAAGGCATTCTCTTTCGCTATCTGGTCTATCGTGTCCGTCATCAACTTTCGGACCATATTCTTGCGCGATGTCTCGATCTTTCTCGCAGTGAATGTATAAACGGTAATGATGAGCTTCCTATTGTCTTTCGTCTCTATCTGTCGCACGACTCTTATCATGCTTCTCCTTCTTCTGACATTCCTTCTCAAATACTCTCTGACCAGTTCGAAGCCGTCAAAGACAGTGTAAGCGTTCTTTCCCTTCACATCCACTATCCTGAACCACATCTTGATGAACTGGTGGGCCATATTTCCGGTTACCTCTCGCAACGGTACTTCTATAACCCTGTTCAGCAGCTTGTCCGGCTCGCTTCCAGGAGTTGTCCCTATCTCCTTTTCCTCGAATTCCTTAGGCGAGTATATTGAGTACCATTCCTTCTTCTTCCATGCTTCCGCCGTTTTCCTCTTCTTTACCTGCACCATATCATCACTCTTTCACCAACAGGGCAGCCTCTTCTGGCGTGTAATACCACTTATCCGCTAGCCTGCCAGTCCTCTTGTAATAAGTGACCAATCTCTTTATCTTTGACTCCGTGAGCTTCATCGCCCTAGTGTTGTGCTTGTCCTGCTTGTTTATCGCGACGTGCTTGTGCAGCCTGACCGCCTTCCTCATCAGGTTCATTAAGTCCTCGGGATATTTAGGCAGCATCTTGTTCTCATCAAGTATTTCAGTAATAGTTTTTCCTACGACCGCCTTGACGCTGGGTATGCCGTGCTGGTCCCTCAAAATCAGGCCAATCTTGCTCGGATTCTTGCCCTCTTTCGCCATCTGTAAGACTAACTCAACCACTTCCTCTTTCGAGTACTGGAGCCAGCTAGGGCTAACCTCGGTCACTGGATGCTTCGAACCAGATTTTCCTTTCTTCCTGCTATGCATTCGTGCCATAATATCACATACGACAGGTCAGGACTTGTTTTCAATCCTGCCTCATGTATGTTTGCTACAATCAGAAAAACAATCCGTGTAACGTGCTATTATTGTCTGTGTGAGGGTTTATAAAGCTTACGAGACTATTTTATGACTCTTCCGTTTTCCAAGACAGTCATCCCTTTCTTCCTGAGCTCGTCGAAAAACAGCCTCGGCGGTACGACTCCCTCTGGTGCAAACGATCCCCTCTTGCGTATGACCCCTTTCTTGATCATCTGCGCTATTATGCTTGCAGGAAAGCCCGTGTCGATGTTACAGCCAGCATCTTCCCATCCTTCCATCGTTGAGGCAAGGCACTCCATCTGGATGCGCCTTCTCTTCCCATTTTTTACACCTTCAATCCAAACCCAAAGATTCTCGCGCTCCTTATACCCGTCTGGCACTTCTAAATCCCTCAGCACTTCAGTCAGGAAATCTACGGGCCTTACTTTATCTCCATTGTAATCTATTTGGATTTGGTTTGCCATACCGAGCTCAATCATGGTGAGTATTTTGTCAAACGAGTGGGGGGGAAAGCCGGCGTAAAACCGGATGTTTTTCACGCCCTTGTCTTTAAAGTAATGATAGAAGGTCCAAGTTTCCGGATGCCTGACTATGAATTCCATCTGCTTGCCTATAGTCTTGTGATACTTGGTTCTCAGTGTTTTTAGTGGGGTTTTGTACTTGAACTTACCATTTTCAACAATAGGAGCTGGTTCGAGAAACTCTTCGGTTATGCTCTCTATCGAAAAGGGCACCACGAACTTCTTTTTATTTGATCCCCAGGAAAAACCGACCTCTATAGTATCTATCTTGTCAAACTTCTTGGCCGCATACCTCAGCATTATATTTCCTATTCCAGGCACCGAACCGCAGCCAGTTATGCTGACCAAATTCTTTTTCTTGAGATTTTCATGCATCTCAAGTTGTTTTTGTGTCATTTCTATTTCAGAGCCCAAATCTAGCGAATGGACTTTGGCAGCCACGCACGCTTGGAGCACATTCAGGTCCCAATCGCCCTCCACGCAGTTAACGACAACATCTGCGCCGGACCTCTTGATACATTTCCTGACGCATTCAACGTCGCGCGCGTCAACGCATTTTATACCTATCCTCTTATAGTTGCCGAACATGTGCTTGATTTTCTTTACTTCTTTTTCACTCTTTCCGCACAGTAAGACAGAATAGCCGCTCTCAAGCAAATCTCTCGCTGCTATCCTTCCTTGGAGTCCATCTGCTCCAAGAACAACAAAATCAAATCTTTTTTTCATTTCATCAAAATAAATCATTTTTAGTTTAAAACATTTTCTATTTTTTCGAAAATGACGCAACTTTTTATAGAACAAATGCATAATATTCTCCGGTGAATTCTATGATAAAGACTCTTGAGTGTTTAGCCAAGGCTTTCGTCGGAGAGAGCCAAGCAAGAAATCGCTATACTATGTACTCAAAAGCAGCAAGGACCGAGGGCTATGAACAGATAGCTGAGATATTCCTACTTACGGCAGATAATGAGAGAGAGCATGCCAAAAAACTATTTGAGGCCATTCAGCAGCTAAAGAAAGGAAGCAAAGAGAAATTGGATGAGCTAGCTGTTGAAGCAGCGGTGCCCACGGTGTTGGGAACAACTGCCGAGAACTTGAAAGCGGCCATCGCTGGAGAGAACTATGAGCACACTAAGATGTATCCGGAGTTTGCGGACGTTGCCGAAGACGAAGGGCACCCAGAGATAGCAAAGAGACTCCGTTCGATAGCCGTTGCTGAAAAACATCACGAGGAGAGGTATAGAAAGATACTGAAGCAGGTAGAAGCTAAAACTGTTTTCAAGAAAGACAGAGAGGTCTGGTGGATCTGCAGAGAATGCGGCTATGTCCATTTTGGCAAGACACCGCCAGACAAATGCCCGTCATGCGACCATGAGAGAGCCTTCTACCAGTTCAAGTGCGAGGAATACTGATGGCAGAGATAGGGCAAACGTATCGTTGCAACATCTGCGGAAATATCGTAAAAGTCGTCAAGAACGGAGCCGGCACCCTCGTTTGTTGCGGCGAACCGATGGAACTAGTTAAAAAATAGCTATCTCTCGACATAGCGCGCTCTTTTCTCGATTTCAGTTATCTTTTTGACAATCTCGCCAGACTTTTTGTATTTCGAATAGCCCTCTAAGAAAGCGCCCCAAATCTCGCTGAAGTACTTATAGTGAGTGCTCTGTAACATCTTCTTGAACACGACCAGGTCCATCGCCTTGTCTTCTGTCTTTTCCGACTTAGTGGCTAGGCCGAAATCGATGAAGTAGATATCTCCCTTATCGTCCAGAATCATGTTGGAAGTGGTCAGGTCGCCATGGACAATGTTTATCGCATGGAGCGCAGCAACGTCTTCTCCTATTCTCTTGCTGACCCTTTGAATCCAGCCCTCGCGCAGAAATAGGTCCTTTATCTTGTTTCCTTCCACGAATTCCATCAGTATGCCCTTCCTTTCCAGGTCAACATCAAAAACATGAGGCGTCCTAACCGCCTTCTTGGCATTCACCAGCATATTGGTCTCTAGCACTATCCTTTCCCGCCTAATCCTGTCGTCTATTTCCTTAATCCTATAGGTCTTGGGTATCCTGTGTTTCTCTACAGCCGGATAGCCTAGATAGTCGCTCTTCCACAACTCCGCCTCTGCTCCGCGATAGATCAGCTCATATCTTGGGTACAATTATGGTCCCCTCCTCATCGCCAACCTCTTGTGTCTTTCCCCCCAGATAAAGATAGCCAGTTATAGCGGCGGTTATGCTATCCACCTCGTCCTTGGTCAGAGTCCTGTTTTCTATGTCTCCCTTGATATCCATCTTCAACAGAGCTTTCTGTCTCTCAGCCGGGTCGGGATAAGCAAAACCGAGTATCTTTGCAGTGGCCCTATTTAGCACCTCTATGACCTGATAGCCCACTAGCTTCTCACGCAGCCTATTGCCCCTCATAGTCAAATACCTCATCCCGCCAAGCAAAGGAGGCAGCGCTCCATACTGCTTTAGCTCTAAATCGCATTTACGCTGCATCTGGATTGGGAGAGTTATGGGGCCGTCGATACAGATTAAATCTGGAGTCTCTTTGTCTATCTCTTCAAGTATCTCCTGGTCCGTTTTAACTATCTTGACTCTAACCGTCTTGTTCTCGAAGATACAGAACCCAGTGTCGTTCTTCTCGAATCCGGCCAAATCTATGCCAATTATCTTCATACGATAGGTTATTATAGTCGTAGAATAATATATAACTACCAATTCGCTATGCGACAACAAACATAGCTATTTCTGTGATATAATGGACAGAGCAGAATACGAGTTTCTTGTTCAGAGGCTTACTTGTGAAAAAGATATCGAGAGCTTGCACAAGAAAGCCGGTTACTCAAAGGATATGCTCTACAACATCCTGGCGAAGAAGATAGTCAGGAACACCCTCAAGAAGTTCTATCCAATCCAGCACAAGCTAGACCATTATTACAGGCGATGGCTGAAAGGAGAGTCGTTCGTCAAGATAGCGAACGAACTCGAGTTCTCCCCAATACTCTTCGCTTCATTCATATTGATCAAGAAAAAAGGGGCCGGCAGGAAACAGTTCAATGAAATGCTCAGAGACACGAAATTGATACGCGACCCAAGGATAAAGAAAGAGATAGAGGAGTGCATCAAGGAGGATTTCGTCTACTCGCCTTGGGCATATGACATCCAGAAGAAGAACGGCGAGGAAGGAGAGAGGAGGGGGGCTGAGTGGCTGGACAAGAGAAAAATCCCCTATCTGACCGAAAAAGACAACAAGGCGATTAACCACCACCACAAAACGCCTGACTTTCTATTCGAGAAGCCACTCAACATAAACGGGTTCAAGGCTAACTGGATCGAGAGCAAGGCGATGTTCGGCGACGACAGGGAGGTAAAACGCCAGGTCAATAAACAGCTAGGGCCCTACCTCAAGTATTTCGGGCCAGGGATAGTCGTGTACTGGTACGGATTCATAGACGATATAACCTTGGGTGACAAGATAAAAATAGTTGACGCGTCTTTCTTCAAGGATTAAGCGCCTTCTGAAAAGGACAGGATAGAGGCCCTCGCCTGGTTGGCATCGCAGCTGTAGTTAACCGCGTAAGAAAAGTCTCTGGCCTGTTTCGAGTCTATGCTTTCTATCAGTGGCATGTTTACGCTGCCCAGATTACTGGCAAACCTATCAAAGAAGAGCGTGAGGAGGACGTTTTTTGCTGCTCCACCGCCATTATATATCTTCCCACTCACACTGAATTCGCACATGTTAATCGTGCAGGAAGTATTCTCGAGTGTTTTAATCTCAAAGCCAAACTCCCCTATCTTGAGGTTGGGCGGCACATAGGTCCCACGCAGCAAAACTTTAGAAAGAATTGGCGAGACCACCCAGACTATGCCCGCTATTATGACCAGTACAACCAAGAACTTAAGTATGCCTTCCATGGTAGATAGAAAGCGGAACAGGTATAAAAAGTTACATCCACGTTACTTCCACTTCGTCGGTTCTCCACCTCGGTCTTATGTCAATCTTTTGTTCTCCCTTCCCTATCAAGCAACCGACAACAGCTATCATCGCGCCGTTATCCCCGTTATACTCGCGTTGTGGCACATGTAATTTAGCTCCGTGCTTGCTGCCCATGTCCTTGAGCATCTCCTGCAGCCGTCTGTTAGAAGCGCATCCGCCGACTAGAAGTATCTCCCCCTTCTGCGTATGTGCCAGCGCCCTCTCAGAGACTTCTGTAAGCATGGCAAAAGCAGTCTCCTGGAAAGAATAACAAAGGTCGTTAAGGTTCTCCCCCTTTTTTCTCAATGCTGCTGTGACCAGTCCCGAATAGGTCAGGTCCATACCCTTTACAGTGTATGGCAGCTCGAGATACTTTTTTCCTTTCTGGGCCAATTCTTCTATCTTCATCCCAGCGAGCATACCCAGGTCTAACTCTCTCCCGAATTTGTCAAGAGCATTCCCCAACCCTATATCCAGCGTCTCTCCGAACACGCGGTATTTGCCAGACTCGAAAGCTATGACCTGCGTGTTGCCACCAGAGACATACACTACGAGCGGGTCTTTGAAGTCCGAGTCTATCTTGCCTATCTCAATGTGGGCAACGCAGTGGTTGACGGGTATTATCGGTTTGCCCAGTTTCTTCGCGAACTCCAGACCGGCAAGCAGGCAAGGCGGAAGTCCCGGCCCGGTAGAAAGGGCAACCGCGTCTATATCGTCAATAGTCAGTTTCGCGCTCTTCAACGCCTCCTCCAGCACCTTCTCCGCAACTTCATGATGGTGTTTAGCCGCGTCTATCGGTATTATCCCGCCTATCTGGGACTTGTAGCTATCGCGAGAATTGGCCAGCACCTTTCTGTCTTTCACCACACCTATGCCGAAAGTGTGGGCCGTGGATTCTATGCCAAGACAAATCATGCACTCACGCAAACAAGAGCATTATCGTCACGAGGTTGTAAAAGAAGTGTGACAAAATCGGGGCGAATAGGTTTTTGGTCTGGTCATATTCTTTGCCCAGCACAAGCCCCAGGAAGAACGCTCCGACTATTTCTGATAGCGAGCCGTAGATTATGTGAAAGTAACCGAATATGAACGAAGCGAACAGTATGTTGGTCTTCCTCTGCAGATAGCCCCTGAAGAATACCTCCTCGACGAAAGAGGCGACCGTAAGAATTATCAACAGGTCAGCGAAACCAGCCCCCCTCAGTAGGTCTGTGACTTGCTCAAGATCCTGCTGGAAGCCCAAATATTGCATCACAATTCCGATCAGAGTAGAAACCACTATAAGAATAGCTAGATATAGGAAGGCGGTTACCAGCCCCTTTCTTACATCGGTCTCTTTAATCCCAAGCTTGGAGATGAATCCCTTGAAATTCTTCCATCTTCCAATACTCAGCACTACTACCAGAACCATAAACGTATATAATATTAGAGAACCAATCATTTCTTCCATCTCGTGTAGCCGCATTTTCCGCAATGAAGCCTATCCTTGTGTTCCGCCAGATAGACGCCCTCGCCGCATTTCGGGCACACGCTCTTCTTGACTTTCCCGCCCTCTAACTCGTACTTCATTTCGCTTCACCCTCTTTCTTAGGTTCTTCCTTAGCTTCGGCCTTCTTCTCTTTCGGTTTCGGCTCGACGCTCTTTTTCTTTTCCTCGCTTTCATAGACCCGAACATAGACTCTAGCTTCTCTCTTTCCGAATTTCTGATGAACGCTGCCGAGGACTATCGCGTTTTCAGGCGCACCAAGATTCGCAGACACCATTGCCATTATGTCCTTCTTGCTGGGCGTCGCACCCAAGTCCTTGAGCACTATGTCCAGCTCCTTCCTGTGAAGCAGCTTGTTCTCGCTCTCTTTCAAAACATCCATTTTCATAATTTGACCTCCATTTCATCAACCAATTTTCTGATCTCCCTTTTCTTTTTCGCATTGACCTTGATTAGCACCATCCCCCTGTTCGGCTGGCCATAGAATATGAGCGAGCCGTTCTTCGCGAGCAGGACGGCAGGCAGTACTAGCAGGTCTTCCTCGCCGGAGACTATTATCTTGCTCTTTCTTCTCAGCCCCTCCTCGATTACTATCCAAGCGTCCTCCTGTATCGTGCTTCGCGGGTTCCTGATTTTGTATGTGTCGCATCTTATCGAGTCCAGCAAGCGCTTTATTTTCTTTGACGTTGGTTTCCTCTTCACCTTGTTATCATATATTATCAGAGTGGGGACAGTTCCGCCCCGAATAAGCTCATAAGCGGCGATATCCCCGACGGCTATTATCTTGCCTTTATACCTGCCGACCTTCCTATAGATTTTTCCCAACGGCTTCTTCAATATCTTCCTAAGTCTCGGCGTCAGTCGTATCATTTGCTCAGCCTTAACGCGTATTTGCCAGGTACCTTTATGCCCAGTTTCTTCGCAAGCTCAGACTTCTCGGGGTCAAATATCGTTATGAACCCCTTCCAGCTCGGGGTCAGCTGGGAGTCCTTGCACACCGGGCATATGTTGCCTTCAACTACCCTATGACACTGTTTGCACGCTTTTTCAACCATAGCACTCACTTCTTTTCCTTCTTAGGTTTCTTTTCCTTCTGTTCCTCTTTCTTGTACCATTCCTCTTTACCAAGGCCCGCTTGCCTCATGGTCAAGTTTATCTTGCTCTCGGTCACGCTGTCTTTCATGGATATAGCTATAATCCTGGCCGTTACCTCGTCTCCCTTCTTGAGGATCTTCTTGCTGGTTTTTCCTGCCAGAACGCCGGCCTTGTCGTTATAACTCATGAAGTCGTCCGTTACTTGGGACACGTGTATCAAGCCGTCAATTGGTCCGAACCTCAGGAAAGCGCCGAACTCGGTCAGGTCGATTATCTTCCCCCTGACCATCTCATGGAGCTCTGGCTTGAACGTCAGGACGTCAAAGACCACATCATGATAGGCTGCCCCATCTCCTAGTATGACTTTCCCGTTTCCTATCTCTCTCGGATTCAGCACGGTTATAACCACACCGTTGTCCTTGTCTATCTTACCCTCGTACTGCGTCTGAATAGCTTTCAGCACCGATTCTTCCAACGATGCGGAAAACAGTCTAGGCGGTATCCTTATCGTGTCTCTCACAGTCACCAAATTATACATCTAATCCCCCCGATATTTCTAAGATTTTTTTCTTTCGCATAAACATGACCGGCACGTTCATTCCGAGCGCCTTTCTCTTAAGCTCTCGGTCGTTGGTGCATAGAACTCCTTTCCTCTCGACAGCCAGTTTCAAGAGCGCATCATCGGTCTCTCCCGGCCTATTGACTATCTTGACTCCGAACTTCTTGAGCATCTCCAGCCCCACCCGCCCATTAGTTCCCAGCGCTTCGAGCTCTTTCACAACCTGAGATACAGTCAACAGCTTCGCGCCGGAGATTTTCTTGGCGATTTCATCGAATATGTCTACCTTGAACTGTGTCGGCAGCGTTATGAAGTTAGTATCTAAAACGACCATCATTTAATCACTCCGTAGCCGGCCAAAGACCAGCGAGTTCCCGATTTTCTAGATACCGCCACTTTGTCTCGCTCATTTGCACATATCGGTTTTTTGAGCGCTATCTCGTATAGGTCGCGCTTCATGTTCACGACAGTGCCCAGTGTCGTGGCAGTCCCAGAATTGACGACCAAGTTCTCGCCTTTCTTTATTTTCCCAAGGTTGTGCTCTATGGCCCGCTCAATAAAATGAATATCAAGATTAATCCTATCCCTGACGGGCGGAAGGGTGCCCGCCTTTCCGACGACATTGCCTATGAACTTATCTGCTTTTGTCAGGCTCGGGTCAATTAGAGTGCCGATGCCGACAAGGCCGCCAGGATGCGCCTCTTCCAAGAGACCTTCTTTTATGGACAGGCTCGTGACTTTAGTAGTCAATGAATGGTATTTCCCGTTCTCCTCTATTCCCGGGGCTATCTCGATCTCCTCGCCAACCTTCATCACTCCCTGGATTATAGAGCCGCCAATGACTCCGCCCTTCAGCTTTTCTATCGCTGAGCCGGGCTTGTTGACATCGAATGACCTAGCGACCACCATCTTGCAGTCCTTGTCCTTGTCCCTTTTAGGAGTCGGTATATGCTCCTCCAAGGCGGCTATCAACGCGCTTATGTTTATCCCGTAGTGAGCAACAACAGGTATGATAGGGGCTTTCTCGGCGATGGTCCCTTTCACAAACGCCTTTATCTCGTTATAGTTCTTTAGCGCTTCCTCTTTGGAGACTAAGTCAATCTTGTTCTGCACTATCACTATGTTCTTTATCCCGACTATCTCCAGGGCAGCCAGATGCTCCTGGGTCTGGGGTCTGGGGCAAGGCTCGTTAGCGGCTATTACTAAAATAGCGCCGTCCATCAGAGAGGCTCCTGAAAGCATGACGGCCATCAGATTCTCATGTCCGGGGCAGTCGACGAACGACACTTTTCTGACAAACTTCGCCGGGCTACCATCTGGGCATTTGTCTTGTACCATATAGCTCCCGTCTTTCTCGCAGCGGTAGAAACTGGCGTCAGCATAGCCTAATCGAATAGTAATCCCTCTCTTTATCTCTTCGCTGTGCTTGTCCGTCCATTCGCCGGTTAGAGACTTTACTAGCGTTGTCTTACCGTGGTCTACATGGCCAGCAGTGCCTATATTCACTTCAGCCTGTTTTATCATTTCTTTTCCTCTTTCTTCTCTTCCTTCTTCTCACTTACGCCCAAAACTTCGGCTATGCCCTTGCTACCATACTCAAGGACCTTAGCATTTAATTGCGCTATGTCCTCAGATATGACGTTTCCCCTTATAGTCTTTTTCATCCTTTCGCCCTTTTCTTGCGCTATGAAACCGGGTCCTCCGGACAATAGGATTCTCTTCCGTTCCATTCCATGCACATCTTTCCGCATAGGAAATCCGTCAGAGTCAGTACCCCCGGTTATCTGGAGTTTGAATCCGGTTAAACCGACCAGATTCCCGTCAAACTCGTTCCCTATCTTCATGCCAAAAAAAGGCTTGCTCTTGGTACTATCGACCTCTATCTGATAGCACTTGCCTTGCTTTGGGTCAGCCACTACAACCTTCATCTTATCTCCTCTCCATTATTTTTTTGATCTCTTCAAGCAGTTTCTTGTCCTCGAACTTGTCCTGGAGCTCGTATATCTGCTCGACAGGGACAGCGCTGAACAAGACCTGCTGTTCGAATATGTCCCTTCCGACTGTCGCATTCCTTACGGCCAAAGCGACCTTCATGCCCCTTTCCGCGTTTTCCAGAGACTTGTTGTTCTCCTGTATGCTCTGAACCTCTCCGACTATCTTCCCGTTTTCATCGACCAGCGGCGTGTTGGGCTTCAGTATTCCGGCCAGAATCTCTACGCCCACTATCGCCGGTTTGTTTATCCTGAAGATATAGCCCGGGATTATAACGAACTTGGCCGGATAGATATATTTGGCAAGCATCTCCTTCTTCTCGAGTTTCTGCTGGTCCTTCTTCCACTTCCCATATTCCTCATCCAAGCGATAAATCACGTTGGAATGGAATATCTTTATGCCCAGGTTGTTCGCCTCGATAGTTATCTCGTGCGGAATCTTGACATTGAAAGCGAACACGACTTTGCAGTACCTGTTGTGTTTCCCGACAGACGCGGCTTCAGCCAAATCCTTCCTGGTTATGGGCCCTACGTCCGCTTTCCTGATAGGGCAGCTGGTTTTCAGCAGATGGGTGACCGCCTCCAGGGAGCCGAGCGCATCAGTCTTGATTATAACCCCCTCATTCTTCTTGTCTATCTTGATCTTCTCGATTTCCTGTTCAATCTCCATCTTTGCTCTTTCCTCATCTGTCGTGACCATCAGCGGGGAGCCAGGTATCACTCGCTCAAGACCGGGCGCGGATATCTTGATTCCGGCAGCTGCATATACCTTGTCGACAACCTTGAACTTTTTTCTCGGATCTCTTATCTCTTCCATGGGGGCTGGTTGGAGAATTGCCCGGACTTTCGTCGTTATCGGACCATCGAAAGAAGCTAGCGCTATTTTGTCTCCCGTTTCTATCTTGCCTTCATAGATTATCGCATCAATGGTAGTTCCAAGGCCCATGACTTCTTTCACCTCAAGAACATTCCCTACTGCCGGTTTTTCCAATTCAACATCGAGCACTTTGCCCATGAACCTTTGGGCCAGGCCGGCGAGCAGCAGGAGTAGGTCCTGGAAGCCTTCTCCAGTCTTGGCGGATACAGGGATTATCAGGATTTGTTTTGTCATGTCCGTGACCCTGTCCAACCTCTCAGAATCGAAGCCAAATTCAGCGAGCTTCCTCACTATCCCATAGACTTTTTCATCGAGCTCTTTTTGGACAAAGTCTCTCTGGCTAGACCAAGTAGTGGCAAAGCACGTGTCTGGCTTTGGTATCCATCCATTGAGCAAATCAATCTTGTTGGCTGCGACCACGAATGGCGTCTTGTAGTTCTTCAGTATTTCGATGGCTTCAACAGTCTGCGGCTGGACCCCCTGCGTTATATCGATAACAAGAACGGCTAAATCGGCGATAGAGCCTCCCCTCTTCCTGAGGTTAGTGAAAGCCTCGTGTCCAGGTGTGTCTATGAAAAGCAGGCCGGGAATGGTCAGCTTGAACTTGTACTTCTTCGCCAATTCGCCGCATCTCTTCTCTATGACGCTGATAGGGACGAAAGAGGCCCCCACATGCTGGGTTATCATGCCAGGCTCCCCAGCGGCTACAGAGGTGCCCCTAATCTTATCTAACAGGCTAGTCTTTCCATGGTCTACATGCCCTAAAACCGATACTATTGGGGACCTCATTTGCATAAGAACACCTAATCTATCCACAACTGAGAAGACCCAAAAAAAGCGCCTCAGTTGCCCGAGGATCGTTCTGCTGTTCTATATTTGGCGCTGTGGGTATTTAAAAAGCTTATATGCTATCCGTAGACATAGACGTATCTTGTGTATTCCTTCTCGGGCGGGTGCCATAGGTCCCAGAAAAAGGCATTGCGTTGGTTTCTCGTGTCCGCCAGGATTTTTACCTCGGACGTCTTGTTTACGTAAAAGTAAGGTATGCTCGTAGATATGTTCACGATCTGCCAACCACTCCATGCCTTGGTCGCGTTGTAGAATCCTACCCTGGATAAGACGCTTGCATTCAAGAAATGTATCCCCACATAGGTTCCGGCGCATGTTCCGGTGCATTTTAGGTATACTCGGAACTGTTCTGCGCTCGATATGTTGCTAGCCAATGGGGCCTGAAGCGTTATGGTCTCAATAACCCCGTTGGGCCAGGCGATGAGTTTGGCATAGTTGTCGCCAGTGCTCAACAGCTGTACGGTAAGGAAATCAAAAAATGTGGTGTTTGGCTTGTTAACAGCGTCCAACGGGCTGCTGAAGGTTATGCCGTCCTGCCTCTTGACGCTGACTTTGGCCGCACCACTCTGAAGAGATTCCAAGAATATGGTAGCGTTCAAATCAGTGAGGTTTCCTGTCTCCCCCATGTCCAGATAGAATTCCTTTCCATATATGATTTTTTGAACGCTCGCAAGCACGTTGAGATAGAAAATCGCCTCTTCTTCTGCATTGGCTCCGTAGAGGGTATTGTTTATGTTTACGCTGTCCGCGAAAACGCTGAGCGCCAAGGCGGCATTATCCCTCTTCGGCACAGAGAACGGGACCGCTATAGTCACCGTCCCGTTCCATGAGGATGCGTTCTGGAATTCGCCCATCTTGTTCGAGCCGTCATACAGAGATACGTATAATCCGCGGCACAAGGCAGAGCAGTTTATCTGCAGCGATAGATTAGAGTCCTCCCTGCTGCTGAAAGTCATATTGTTTCCAGCATAAGTTATCGCGCTAACAACCCCATAAGTGATATTTTGTCCGGGTATGATTGGCGGAGTGATGGTACCGTTAGGCTGGCTCTGGTTCGTAGCGTTAGGCCATAGGTTAATCGGGGCCTTAAGGTGTTCGAAACCGACATAGTATACGGTTAGAATAAGGCCGGCTGCTGCAACCGCCACCAAGGCCCAGTCGGACATCTTCCTCTTTTTCTCTTCTGCTTTCTCCTCTACTTTTGGTTGTTGCGGTTGTTCTTCCCTCGGTTCGCCAGCGTAAACTATGTCTCCCCTGTAATCTTCGTCAGCCATTATATCAGAATAAGTAAAACCGTTCTATTTAATAAGTTTTCTGCTGATATCCAAAGAGTTCCTTCTCCTTGAACCATATTCTTATCTCGTTCATGGCCTCTTCCACATTGCCTGAGGCGTGGACTATGTTCTTGATAGCTCTATTCTCGCTGTCCGCTTTCTCGTAAGAATCGTCAGAATAAGTTTGTCTTATAGTCCCCTCACCAGCAGTCACCGGCTCTGTGCCCCCGATTATGGACCGGACCTTTGCGATGGCGTTCTCTCCTTCAAGAACCATCGCTATGACTGGCGCGCTGCCGACAAATTTCCTGAGCTTTTTCAGAACTTTCATCCCGAACTGAGTCGGGTCGCGGGGAAATTCTTTGCCTTTATTCAGATAGCTGGCCTTGGTCTTCTCACCCAGAGTCGCGGCCATGCTGTCAGGATAATGCTGGGATAATAGTTTATTCCTGGCCTTGACCATCTTTATCCCGACCAGTTTTAGGCCCTGTTTTTCAAAAGCAGCAAGCACTGTCCCTGTTAGTCTTTTTTCCATCCCGTCAGGCTTGATCAGAATGAGAGTCCTTTCCACAAGGGTCACTTCTTTTTCTTTCTTACCCAACCGACCTTACGGGGATTTCGCTTCATGAAATAGTTTTTCTCACACTTAGAGCTGCAGAAGTGGAAGACATCCCCTGACTTGGTCGAGTAGATTTTTCCGCTTCCCCTCTCTAGGGTCTCTCTGCAAAAAGAACATCTAACCATTATCTCGCCCTTATAGGCTTGGCCTCAGTCTCAGTGTCTAACAGCATCAGCAAGTCGCCCACTTTTATCGGGCCCTTGACATTTCGCCTGATTATCCTGCCCTTGTCTCGGCCGTCTAGGACTTTGGCCATTACCTGCATTATCTCACCGTAGACTCCGGTCTTTGAGACTATCTCCACTACTTGCGCCGGTATTCCTTCCCCTGCCATTCAAATCACTTTTTCTTGAGCTCTTTTGCCTGCGTCGCGATCTGCTCTACAATCTCTTTGCCATTGCCTGCCTCTATTATAGCAACGGCCGTCGTCGGTACGTCTATCCCTGAAGCCACGCCGAGCTCTTTCTTTGACGGGACGAATATGTACGGGGCGTTCTTCTCATCGCCTAATATGGGCAAGTGAGCGACTATCTCTGGCGGACTGACGTCTTCCGCTATCACTATGAGCTTCGCTGTCCCCCTCTCGATAGCTTTTGTAGCCTCGTTTACTCCCCTTCGTAGTTTGCCGGTATCTCGAGCCATCTCAACAGCCTGATACGCCTGGTTGGCCAGCTCTTTCGATACAGTAAACTTCACATATGGTACTGCCATCCAAATCTACCTCCAAATCATCGGTCATCGATTTATAAAAAAATCGTATATGTTTTGGGAATAGGGGGCTTTATAAATTTATCTACGACACTGCTCTCTGCGCGGCCATTATGTTGTCCCAAGTCAGAGTGAGGTTGTTTTTTCTTACACCCAAGTCCCAAGCTATTTTTCTTATGGCTTCGGGTTTTATTCCTTTTTTCTTGAAAGCCCTGAGAGTGCCCAGCTTCGGGTCGTCCCATCCGCTATATTTCCCTTCTTTCATGCCCTGAAGTATCTCGCTCTTGCTAGTAGGAGTTCCTTCCAAGAATACTTTCCCATTAACCGCCACTTCAGGATAGTCCCAACCGAAGTAATCGTAAACATATTTCTGCTGGAGTTCTGTGAAGGCCAGATCGACTCCCCTTATTATATGAGAGACATGAAATAGGTGGTCATCTACAAGCGAGGCGAAATTCAAGAGAGGCCACACCTTAGCTTTCAATCGGGGGTGTTTCGCGTTGTCCACTATCTTGAAAGCCACCCAATCCCTAATCGCCGGATTTGGATGCTTCAGGTCCGTCTTTATCCTAAGAGCAGCTTCTCCCTCGCGATAGTCAGTGAACATTTTCTTCCATCGTGCTAGATTCTCTTTAGCAGACAGATCTCGACAAGGGCATGCTTTTCCCTTCTCCTTGAGCTCCCGCCAATGCTCTGCTTCGCAATCGCAGACATACGCTTTTCCCATCTCGATTAATTTTTCAGCGTGTTCATAGTAAGTATCAAACCTATCTGAAGCATAGACTATCAGGTCCGGCTTTATCTCCAACCACTCCAGGTCTTGGAGAATCCAGACATAAGCCTCTTTCATCGGCGGCTTTATCTTCGGGTCGGTGTCATCGAATCTTAGTATGAATTTTCCGCCGTATTTCTCTTTGTAAAACCAGTTGAGCAGAGCGGTTCTAGCATGTCCGATGTGCAAAGGAGCACTCGGGTTGGGAGCGAAGCGGAGCACGACATTGGAAGTATCTCCGGGCAATTCAGGCAGTTTCTTATCCTCGATTTTTTTCGCAAGAGCATCGGGCCAAATCTCGAGTAGTTTTTTCTTCTGTTCATCATGCTCTATCTTGTTGACTTCTTTGACAACTTTATCAATTTCAAGCACCAATTTTTTCATGTCTTTCTTCAATTCCGTCTTCTCACCAACTACTTTATTAATCACAAAACCAGTCACTGCCTTCCCATTATGGTCGACTGCATTCTTCAAGGCCCACTTCACAATCAAATCTTTCATAACATCATCTGTAATAAGACACAAATTCTCTGTATTTGCCAGTCTTGTAAATCATACTGTTTTCATTATACTCTTTCGAGAATTTTATTCCCCTTTGTTGCAAAACTTCTTCAACCACTTTTTTGGCTTTTGTCACCGCCTCTGTCGCGTACCTTTTATCCTTAAATCTAGAGTTTACTTGGATAATGAGACTTTTTTCTTTTGGGTCTCTCTTCACAATCAAAAGTGATTCCTTGATTCTCAGACCAGGACCGCTTTCTATGTCCTCAATCCCCTTAAAGTTTTTAGGAAGGATTACGCTCTCCACACCATACTTCTTGAAGCTCCCTCTTTTTCTGCCGGCAAACGTTATCACCCGATATTCTTTACCCATTTCTCTCCGAAGATGAGCTGCAACCGGGTTGGTGTACTTTAGTTTCTTAAGCGGAATGGTCCTGCCACCTACTTGCCGTATCGCTGTTTTCAATGATATTCTAACGGCCATAAGTATCAGTAGAATTAGCGTTTCTTTCTTTTTATACTCTTTCTTTTCCTGAACTTCTGCCTGAGTTTTTTCCTGAATGACTCGTGCTTCTTTCTCCTCATCTCGTGCTCTACCTCATGAATGGTAGAAATGGCTTTGGAATAAGTCTTTTCCTTCTTCAGTCTTTTTATTCGTGGAAGAAGGTTGACATGGCGATAGGCCCTCGCTAGAATCTCCAGAATCTCTCCGCGGATTTCGACCTCTTGCTTCTGATAAGAGTTCATGCTCTAATAGAAACAGGCCATGTTATTATAATTTTCGTCAGGTTTTTTCATAGAACGTGCAATTGGCTAGATGCTCCCCATTCACTCTGTTTATAGCGATCATCATCTTCTGGGCAGAGCACCAGATTTTGTTACCGTTACCATTATTGACTGCGTTCGAGTTTTTACAGCCACTGCATGCGAACATAACGACCAAATAGACGTAGAGCGATGCAGTATTTAAGTTTTCCGTTAGACAATAGACGAATATCGCTATATATCGACAAAGTTCAGAAAAAGATAAAAATGGAGGCAGCTGATCTGCCTCCGCAAAGAGGTGATATTTGGCTGGGTGGGCCTTTACCTCAAAAACGTAAAATTATTACACTTACGAGGAAGATACTATTGTGTAGTTAGACATTTATAAGGTTTCTGTTAGACAAGTGACGAAAATTTATTGCATCACTTTGTCAGAATCAGCGAGCCATAGCCGACAACCGCACTCTTATCCCCAGTAACATCGCCGCTGGTCATGTACTTCAGCAGTCTGCCTTCTTTCGCGCCTTTGAGCTTGGAGTAGACTATCGCCGCAGCCACTCCGCCATAGCCGCACATAGAGATGTCATACTTATCTATCGCTTCGAATAGAGCATTCTCATCCAGTTTCTTTATCGCGTCTATCGCCTTAAAGTCGCGTTTGTAAGCCTCTTCGTTCGGTACATAATGTGAGAAGTCTGTCGATGCTATGACCATATGGCCCTCGCCAAGAACCTGGGCGAGTTTCTCTCCGAGCCCCTTCATAGAGTTCAGTCTTTGTTCCATGACGCATATAGGGACTATCTTGAATTCCTTGAACACGTGCTGAAGAAAAGGTATCTGTACCTCTACCGAGTGTTCGTAGATGTGCGCTTCCTCGCTTAGGACAAACTTTTCCCCAGCTATCTTCTCGGCAAGTTCTGAGTCTATCTCTACAGTGCCTAGAGGGGTCTCCCACTCGCCGGACGGATATATAGAAATAGCGGGCCCCATGCCGCCATGGTTGGGCCCTATTATAACAAAAGTCTTGGGAGTGCTGTCTTCCTTTAGTGCCTTGTATGAATAGGCGGCGACAGAACCAGAGTACATATAGCCGGCATGAGGGCACACTGCAGCCAGAATCTTGTTTTCATTCTTTGTCTTTTTGGGTTCGCCCGGGAGACTAAACGCTTTTTTGATTTCTTTCTCCAAGCTCTCTCGGTCAAAAGAATAGAACTGGCCCGCGACGGCTGGCTCCCGTTTCATCTTCTTCTACCCCTGCCTCTCGAGTCTCGGTCTCTTCCCCTGCCAAATCTGGAGGCACCGTATCTCGGAGGTTTCCTCTCTTCTAGTTTGATCAGGTCTTTTTCTTCCCTCTCGGCCTTTGATTCGAACTCTTCCATGGTCGGGGTGAATTCCGAGTCGGACTTGATGATGCCTCTCTGTCTCAGGATTTCCCGCGCAAGAAGCCAATAAATTAGAGCAAGAGCCTTTTTCCCCTTGTTGTTGCAAGGGATAGCTAGGTCAACGTTCTTGAGCATATTGCTGGTGTCGCACAAAGAGACAACAGGTATTCTCGCCTTTATGGACTCTCGTACAGCCTGACCGTCAACAGGAGGGTCAGCGGTGAATATAACCTCTGGTTCCATGAAATTCTCATTGCCCGAATTCGTTAGAGTGCCCGGTATGAACCTCCCGATAATCGCTTTAGCTCCCACCATTTCTGCGAGCTTTTTTGCCGGTTTTTGAGCATAGTTTCTTCCCGCGACTATCAGTATCTTTGAAGGTTCGTAGCGCGAAAGGAATTTAGCGGCAGCCAAGATTCTATCGTTCAATGCGGTTATGTCAAGAACGCAAAGCCCGTCGCTTCTGCATTTGTAGATAAATTTTTTCATATCGCCTGACTTGAAGCGCGAGCCGATATGGACTCCAGACTCTAGATACTTCTCGAGAGCCACCAGCGAATGATTTATTTTCTGTTTCTCCTCATCCATTTATCTCACCATTCATCTTGAGTTTTTCCGTTCTTTCAATCCTGAGAAGCTCATCAAGCTTTGCCTCCCTTTCCTTGCCGACAATCCCTATCTTCATTATGGGGCAGCTATAGGCCACAGCCAGAGACGATATCGTTGTGTCCTGCGTCTCTCCTGACCTGTGCGATACGACGGGAGTATAATCCCTTTTATTCGCCAGTTTTATAGTATCATAGGTCTGCGTGAGAGTGCCTGCCTGGTTCGGCTTTATCAGGACGGAGTTACAGGCCCCTTTTTTCAGGCCCATCTCCAGTCGTTCCTCGCTGGTTGCGAAGAGGTCGTCCCCGCATATCAGGCAGTCTTTCGCCTTCTTTGTCAGTTTGGCAAACCACTTAAACGCATCTTCATGGAACGCGTCTTCAACATAAAACAAATTATATTCGTCAATGAGGTCGAGGATGTAGTCCAGCTGCCTATCCGGGCTCTTGCTCTCCTGACCGTAATGATACTTTCCCTTTCTGTATATGTTATTCGCGGCAACATCTATGCCTATTCTTACTCTAACTCCAGTCTCAGCGGTCGTGTGCACTGCGGCGCCGGTCATGATGCCCAATGCATCCTCGTCACTTATGTTCGCTATCCAGCCGCCCTCAAGGTCCAGTTTTTTGTTGAACGTCTGGAAGTTCTCCTTCAAGGCAGTATAAACTATCGCATGCATCTTCTTGTTCGCTGCGACAGCCTCCGATAGGTTTTTTGCCCCGACCGGAATAGAAAGGAATTCCTGGATGGTCGTTGAGTTCTTCGCATGAACCCCCCCGCCTATGCATTTGCCTAGAGGATAGGGTAGGAGATATTTCTTGCCCTTTTTCATCGCCTTGAACAGAGGGATATCTCTGGCTTTGGAGTAGGCATGGGCGTAAGCCATCGAGAGGGCTATCGAAATACATCCCCCGATGCGTGAATAGTTTCCTGTTCCATCGATCTCCTTCAGCACGTAATCGAAGTTCTCTTGTCCGCTCCCTTCCATGCCGATTATCTTAGGGAGGACAGTCTTCTCAGCCGTACTTATCAGCTGATTTACCTTCCTGGGCATGAAGGTCGCTTCATACTTGCCGACTGAAGTCCCCGAAGGCGCGCTTGCCTTGCCGGAGAGTTTCCCGAAGCGTATCTCCGCCTCTATCGTCGGCTCGCCTTTGGAGTTTTTTATTTTCCTCAGCTTTACATCAGTTATTTTCAGACAACCACCAATGGAATCTTGTCGTCACCGAGCTCTTTCAGTGCAATCTCGTGATTATCCATGTTTTTGGGCTTCACGAGAGGGGTCGCTCCCTGCGCAATCTGGAGCGTTCTCGCGGCTATTACTCTGGTTCTTTGATATTTCGTCATCATAAAATCACCGCTGGGGCCATCGAGATTTGAACTCGAGTCTCCAGCACCCCAAGCTGGAAGGATGGACCATGCTACCCTATGGCCCCTACCTCCATTTGTATTTGACTACCTCATCAATATAGTCCTTGTGGGAAATGAACATCCTCCTGCAGCAATACCTCTCCAGTCCCAGCTTGTCCAGAACTTTGTCCGGGCTCTCGCCTTTCCCTGTCCTCTCCTTGTACTCTTCCCACAGATGCCCTATCGGCTTTCCGCAAGAAAAACACCTGACTGGTATCAACATAGCCTCACCTGAACGATTTAATCGGTTTTGCCCTCGCCCCTTTTCTCAGATATTTCTTCGATTCTTTTATTCTGATGTCATCTATAATTAAAGACCTATCATAGTCTAGATACGCTTTCTTAAGATTGTCATTGCCGCTCCACTTGACCAGAGCCTTTCCCATCGCAGTCCTGGCCGCATAGGCTTGCCCCATTATCCCGCCACCATAGACATTGGCGGTTATGTTCAGGCCGTTCTCGAAGCCCTTTCCCAAGACGTCCTGCGCTATCAATATTGGCTCTAACATAACCTCTCTCGCTGCTTCTGGTTTGTAGATGGATATGGGGATGCCGTTTATTTTGATATCGCCAACACCCTCTTTCACCCGTACTCTAGCTATCGCTGTCTTCTTCCTTCCCATAGTCAGTATTAGCTTTTCTTTCTTGGTCATCTCATCCCTTCCATCCCAGAGCCTTACACAGCTCCAGAACCGTTATGGTCTTGGCATTGGGATTGTTGTGCTCCGCGACTTTCTCTCCCTTCATGCCGTTATCACCGATATAGGCTCTAATCCTCTTCAAAGCCTCAACACCCCTCGTGGTCTTTCTTGGCAGCATTCCTCGGATAGACCTCTTGACGAACAGGTCCGGCCTCTTGGACCAGTGCGGGCTCTTGACGGGCTTTGCTATGTCCCTGATCTCAAAGAGAGCTCGATACTCTCTGGCGATAGATACGGGATTGCCCGTAATGACCATCTTCTCCGCATTTATTATGGTCACAGGCTCGCCAGACAACGCTTTCTTGGCGACTAAAGTGGCTACCCTGCCCAGCACGCAGTTCTCCCCGTCGATTATCATGTTATCACTTTTATTCTCTTCTGAGACCCTTTCATGAGCTCGTCAAACGAGACCATCTTGGCTTTTCCCTTGAGTTTCTCCAGGGACTTGCCAGAGTAGCTGAATGCGGCAAGAGTTATCTTATGAGTTAGTTCCCCCCCTGAAAGGACTTTGCCCGGGACTACAACCAAATCCCCCTCTTGCGTGCATTTGTCTATCTTCCAGAGGTTCGCTTCAGGCCTACTGCGAGTGGCTTTCTCCAGCTCGTCTGCTACGAGTAGGCAAATCTTTCTCTTGCTCTTCCTCAGTTTTTCTATAGTCTCTTTAAGCACTGGATTTGTCGGTCCTTTCTTCATAATCTCACATTATATGCAGGGGACGAGATTCGAACTCGCGAAGAGACTAACTCACAGGAGCCTCAGTCCTGCCCTTTTGGCCGCTCAGGCACCCCTGCATCGAGTTACTCTTTGAGGAGTTTTTCGAACTCATCAGCCTTTTCCTCAAGCATCTCAAGCCCTTTCTTCAGGATAGCCTTTGGTTCTAACGCCCCGTAAGACTCGATTCTGAACAGGAAAGTGCTGTTATCATGACTGACTTTTATGCCTCCCTTCTCGCCGCACATCTCGACGCACTCTTGGCATTCGATACAGCTGTCTGGGTCAGCTATCTTCAGCTTCTTGTCCTTTATCTCTAATATGTTCTTGGGGCAGACTTCGACACATCGCTTGCAGGCGTCGCAGCTCTTTGTGACTTCGACTATCGGCATCATTTTATACGTGACTAGCGCTGCCTGGTGTTTCATGTGGTATTCGCCCTTGCCCAATACTGCCTTAGCCTCTAGTCTCAGCTTCTGGCCTTCAGTAAGCTTCATTATAGGGATTTTGCCCTCGACCGGCTTTACTGCTTTGTCCTTTGACTTCAGGTCCTTGGAATAGACCATGCTGGGCCCCTTTTCATCAAGAGACAGTATCACAGAGCATTTGGCGCAATTCCCGCCGCAGCACTCCGAAGGCATCTTGTAGCTTTTCAGGTCTGTTGTCAGGGGCACTAGTCCTAATCGGTGCGCTATGTACTCATCAAATAGCGCGGAAGTGTTCTCGTAAATATCCACATCTTCTATGGCCATTATAGGTATTTCTGCCATCAGCGTCCTTCTCAGAGCGTTGGCGAATGCCGCTGTGCTGTCCGTCAGCTTGAATTTTACTACATCCTCGCTGATCTTTTTCATATTTTCAATTTTCATGCTAGACCCTCCTTCCACGCTTGCCGCCGGGCTTCTGGGTGGTGTCGTGAGGTATTGGTGTCACATCCTCTATGCTGCCTATCCTTATTCCGCTCCTTGCCAGAGCTCTAATCGCGGCTTGTGCGCCCTGTCCAGGTATCTTTGAATTATGGCCGCCTGGAGCCCTGACCTTGATATGGACTCCTACCAGGCCTTTGCCCAGGGCGGACTCAGCAGCCCTCTGCGCAGCCATCATAGCCGCGTATGGAGTTCCTTCTTTCCTGTCAGCGTCTACCACAATCCCACCGGAGCACTTGGCGATAGTTTCGGCTCCAGTCAGATCGGTAATAGTGATTATAGTGTTATTCTTCGATGAAAATATGTGAGCGACTCCCCATTTATCCCGCATTCAGACCCTCTCCCACTTCCGGAATTTCCTCTGTTCCCTCCAGCTCCTCCTTTATCTCCTTCATCTCAGCCATTTTCTTCTTCGGCTTTCTCGGAGCCCTCTTCGCCTTGGGTTTCTTTTCCTCTTTTGGTTTCTCCTCTTTCTTCTCTTCCTTTTTCTCTGGCACGACAGGCACCACCTCGACCTTCTTGACTATCGCCATAGGCTTTCCATACCAGTCGATAGCCGATTCTTCTTCATTACTTATTATAACGCCCGGGGCGTCGACTCTCCTCTTGTTAACAGAAATATGGCCGTGGGTTATGAACTGCCTGGCCTGTGTCAGGGTGGCGGCCAGTCCCTTCCTCCAAACCAGCGTCTGAAGCCTTCTCGCCAGTAAATCTTCTGTCTTCAGGGACAGGGCGTCGTCCAGGGTAGAGCTTTCTTTCAAAAGCCCTAATTTTTGGAGCTTTCCCAGCAGTTTCTCCTCTTCCCCCTTTCTCTGATTAATAGGAATACCGACCAGCCCCCGAGCCAGATATCTAAGCTTCCTGATTGCAGAGTCAGCCCTCCAAATCTCCTTCTTGTTCTTGAGGCCAAAGCTATCCACGAGTTTTTTCTCTTCGGCTAGCCTCTCCGAGTCCCAAGGGTGTTTCGGCGGCGTATACTTCTTCCTTAGCTTTCTCGGGTCTCCCATTCACTCACTTCTTGCCTTTCCTTCTTTCCTCTTTCTTGCCCGTGACAGTAGGCATGACTTTCTTCTTGATTACACCGAGAGTCATTCCCCTCCTGCCCATGGTCTTTGTCCTTTGCCCCCTCACAGGCAGGCCGAACATATGCCTGACTCCCCGATAGGATTTGATGTTCTTCTCGCCTTCTATGTTCTGTCTGACTGCAAAATCGAGGTCCGCCCCTATAAGGTGGCGGTTGGTGCCAGAGGTGTCTTTCCTTCGGTTCAATGCCCACTCAGGAACCCCATAATTAGACGGGTTCTGGATTATCTTCTCAAGTTCGTCAATTTGGTTATCGTCCAGGTTGCCTATCTTCTCGCGTTTGTCTATGTTAAGTTTTACAGAAGCGATATTAGCGATAGAATCAGCCAGGTTTACGCCCACTCCCTTGATCTGGTTTAGAGCCTTGGCTATTGGTAAATCTCCCTTCATGTCCTTACCAGCGACTCTAACTATTCCTCTGAATTCTGATTTCTTCTTTTCCAAAAAATCTACCTTATCTGTAGGTCACTGCCTTGCGGCTCGCCAGTTGAAAAATCAAGAACAGTGTTATAGTTTTGGTTATTTGGGTATTTAAACCTTACCAATAGCCGTATTTAGAAAAAATAAAAGAAAAAGGAAAAGGTTAGGCAATTATTGTCCTGAAGCTTCCTTCCAGAAGACCTTCAATGCGATCAATATGGCGGCAGGCGAGACGAACAGCACTACGTACTTCAGTATCCCAGTAATGTACATTCCTACTATCAATGGGTTCAGAAGTGTGAAAGCTGCTGTGGCTCCGACTATCAAGGTGACGGCTGCCATCATAAAGGCCATGAACGCCTTTTCTTTTACATTAAACCAACCTACGATAACACCAAGCACTACCAGGGCAGCTCCTATCGCTGCGACCGTGTCAGCTGTCATCGCACTGCCTGTTCCTTCGGCTAAGCCCGCAAGGACTGCCACGATAACGCCTACTACGAATGCCCAGTATCCTACCTGGTCCATCTGTGATTTGGCCATAATGTTTACCTCCTGATAGAGCAAAATCGGGTTCTATTTATAAGCTTTTCGCTATCCTTACGTCTCTTGCCGTGTTTTTACTCGAAAATCAGTGCAAAAACCTTACCTTTTTCTGCGCCTCGCGACATTCTCCAATTTCTTGTCCAGCAGCTTCCTCTTCTCTTCCAGCCTCTCAGCGTCCCGCTTGAGGATGCGGATAATCTCTTGGTTCTTGAACTTCTTGCTTTCTAATGCCTTAATCTTTTTATGAAGGATGTAACTAATCTCTGCTATCTCACTTCCTTCCAGCTGGAGTTTTTTCTCTTACTTTTGAGTTTTTCCTCTCCGTCCATCAGCGTCTCCTCCTCGCCAATTCCTTTCTGAACTGGCTCTGCATAGTGGTTATGTGCCTAATCTCCGTTGCGACTTCCATCCTTTTTTGAATGACCTTTTTCAGTTCGTTTTTGAGTTTCCCCTCATAAGCGATATCTATCTTTACACCCTTTTTTACTCTCTCGTTAAGCCGCCTGATTTTTCCAGAAAGAGTATGCTCCGCTTTCGAGAGATAAATCCCCTCTTTCATCTTTTCGTCTTTCTCATTGTTGAGTTTTTTTGCATCAAACATTCTGCTCACTCATATACCTGTCAGCCAGGTCATCCAGCATTTTTTGCAGCTCTCCATGCCTGCCGACTCCCATCACATCGGTCTCAATCCGCTCGAATCCTTCGGTCATCTCTGCCTGCTGAACGTCTGAAAGGGATCTATCCGCCATCGGGAATAGAGTGCTATTTTCATTGTCTATATGCGGGTCGAGCAGCCTGACGTATTTCATGGCGTTCTGGCTGATCTTGGTAGGAGCCTCGATGTCACTGCTCTTATAGCAGTTGACCCCCTCGGCAATAGCCCTGACATATTCTCTCCCCATCTCGTGTTCTATAATCAATACCCTGATCAGGTCTTCCGCACCCTTTATCTTGGCCTCTTTCATGATAGGGAACAATATATCCTCCTCTTTCCCATGGTGGCATTTATCAGCAAAACCCTGGATAAACTCTACTGCCATGTCTAGATGTTTCGGCTCAACCGCTTCGCCAGAGTCAAGCTTCTTGCACATCTTCTCAAGAATCCTAAGCATTAATTTTATCTTGCCGTGCTCCTGTTTCAAATCTAACGTCCCTTTCATGCCATCACGCTGAGTGTGGGATTCGAACCCACGCTCCCGTAAGGGAACTCGCTGGCCGGTTGAATTTCCAGGCGAGCGCATTACCGCTTTGCTAACTCAGCTCAGACCAGGACCTTTTCCAGATTGACGATAGGGCCGCGCTTCTGATTAATTATGTTTTTGGAGTCAAATAAAGCTTTCCCAATAGCTATTAGCCTATCGCCGCTCATGATAGCCAAAACGTCTTTCCTGGCAAAAGTCCCTTCTGCTTTCTCCAGTCCCGGCGCCATGAGGTCCGCTCCTTTCACTATGTTTTCCGCTGCTTTCTCTTTCACATATACTCTAGCCCAGTTTTTTACCGCAAATTCTAACGGCCTGATTATCTCGCTGAGCAGTCCTGGTCTTTCCTTAGAGAGGGCATAAGCATCTTTCAGCTGGATGAGAGAGACGCATTCTTGTTCCGTAAACTCGCCCACTCTGGTTCTCCTCAATTCTTCCATTGCTGTCTTTGTACCTAGCACATGGCCCAAGTCTTCTATCAGTTTCCTGACATATGTCCCGTGCTGGCATTCTATCCTGAACAGGGCGTGCTTGCCTGTGACCTCTAGTAATTCTATCGCGTAAATCTTCCTCTTTCGCGTGGCTTTAGAGACAGCGGAATGTAACGGCGGGGTCTGGTATATCTCGCCGACAAAGCTCTTCAGCGCCTCTTCAAGCTTATCCTCTTCGACCTTCTGCCCGGTCTTCATCAGGCATACATACTCTTTGTCGTGAATCTGCAAATACTCTAGCAGCTTTATCCCCTTGCCGATAAGGATTGGCAGGACACCGGAGACGTTAGGATCCAGCGTCCCGCAGTGGCCGGTCTTCTCGCCCAATATCTCGCGTACCCAGACAGAAACAGTGTTGCTTGTAGGGCCTTTCGGCTTGTTTATCAGAACTAGGCCGTTCATTTCTTTTCCTCGGTCTTCTTAGGAGCTTTCTTGGCTCTCGGTTCTTCCTTTTTCATGGGCACTATAACCGCTCCCTTCTTAGACGTTGGCTCTAGATGTTTGATGTTAATCTTTCTCTGCTTCACGTTCTCGCCGGATATCATGACGAAGTTCTTGTCGATTATCTCGTTCACCACAACTTCCTTACCGGCGTCACTCCCTGCCCTGACTATACATATCCTTCCAGCATCCATCATCATTTTCTCACCCTCAAAAAAACCATCTTCTCAACCAGCTCGGCGATGTGCTCTGAGCTCCAATGAGAAGTGTTAATCACAAAATCATAGACGTCCTTGTCCTGGACATAGTCGAAGCCGTAGATGTTTCGCCACTCCTTCCTCTCCAGCTCCTCCCGCTCCCTTATAGACTTTAGGGCTCTGGCCTTGGTTATTCCCTCCCTGCCGGCTATCCTTTTAGCTCTGACCTCTAGAGGAGCCACTAGAAGTATCTTGAGATGGGCCCATGGTATCTGGAACGCGCTCAGCTTTCCGTTTACTATCAGGTTCTTCTGCTTTCGGGCCAGTTCCTTCTGCATCTGGTCCAGCCGGTTATGAAAGAGCTTCCATTCGTGCGGGCTCTTCATGCCCTTTATCCACGCCTTCTCAAATTCGGCGCTAGGTATGCCCTCCTCTTCGGCCAGTCGCTTGTGCAGCTCGCCGACAGTGACCAGTTTATAGCGCAATTTCTTCGCCAGATGCTCCGATACTGTAGTTGCGCCGGCGCCGGGCACTCCGCTGACGGTTATTATCATTTCTTCCCCCTCGCGATTAGCTTATAGACAAGTTCGAAGCATAATCCACTGACTATCGCCATCAGGAAATACCACCAGAACCAACTCAGCATCCCTATAACAGGTATGTCGACTATGTTGCCGGTCCCGCTGTACTTCTGGTTGAGCAGGAAAAATATTATGATTATCGGGAGGAATGTGAATAGCATCGGTTTGAAGCTCCCGGACATCATCTCCATAGAGAGCGCCATGACCTCTTTCTGCTCATGCTCCATCTTGTCTATGAGTTCTTTGTTCCCGCTCTTTTTGGCTTCGTTGTACCTCTTCTGGAAGTTGGATACTTTTTCTTTAATCTCTTTCATCCTCTTTTGATTAGTAACCTTCTTGTTGACTATGGCTGAAGCGACCGATATGACTATCGCTATCACTGCCACCTCTATCGCTAATGGATTCATTTGAAAACCTCTCTCAGTTTTTCTGCAGCCTCTAGTATCCTGCCCTGCTCGTTGACTATTATCTTGAACAAACAGCCCGTCAGAGCGGAATAAGCGGCGACAAAGGCTCGGTTGATGTTCTGGTACTCTATCACCTGTTCTGCTCCGCCAAAGTCAGTTCTCATCCTGCTCAGGTCATCCTTCCGCCTCAGCTCGATGTCCGACGGTCTGGCTTCGATAACAACAATGGCTTTTGGGTTCAGTTTCTTTAAGACTTGCTCAGGCAGGCCGGGATAGTAGCCATCAACACGCTTTATTGCAGCATGCGTGTCTACTATTATGTCTCCGCCCATCTTCGCTATCTTTTCAGCGGCCTTCTCCTGTATCTGCTTGTAGGTCTCCAGCTTTATCTTGGTCCTCATCTCATCCTTGCTCCTAACCAGGCCCATCTCTTTCGCTATCTCAAACATGGTGTCGCCAAAGACAACGACCTTGAGATTCCTCCCCTTGATCGCTTCGTTCAGGACGGTGGTCTTCCCAACACCAGGCGTTCCAGTCACTATATATACTGCCATGATATCACTGAAATTATGTCGATGGATATTATTAAGGCCCGCCAAAGATGGCCTTTAGCGCAGGCATAACCTCGAAAGCCTGTTGTGCCGCTAGCTCTTCATACATGCGATATAGAATACCTACGGTAAGCAGGATGCCAGTGCCAGTGCCCAACGCTCCAGTGAGGTCAGCAATGACAGCGAGACCTCCGACTGCGGCCGAGCCCAGAAGAGTTATCATCGGTATGTATCTCTCGAGCACCATCTCTATGACTCTCGGGTCACGCCGGAAGCCGGGGACATGCAAGCCTACGTTCTGGAGCTGGCTCGCTACCTGTTTGGCTCCCATACCGCTCATCTCGACCCAGAACTTGCCGAATACTATGCAGAACACCACCATGGCGATTGTATAAACGATTATATTCAGTATCGCATCGGGGCTTCCCAGGGTAAGGCCCACTCTGGTCGGGGTTGAAAGGTCTCCATAAGGCGCTCTAAGATAATAGGCAATGCCAGACGCGGCTTGATTGTTGGTGAAATGGCCAAGCAATGGAAAGCCCATGCCCTCGAAAGCCACGCCCCATAATTGGATGTTGGCAAATAGGGCAGCCGCCAGTATGACCGGTATGTTAGACACGTAGAAGAACTTCAGGGGATATTTCGCCCCGTAGCCGCGTATCTTCCCGAACGTCAGGGGCACCTCGAGCTTGATAGACTCGGCATAGACTACCATCAAGAAAACTACCACCGTGAATATCAGCGGATAGACTGCGTCCTCGGAGATATCCCCGGTTATGGCGCCCTGGAGTATCTGGGGCACCTTTCCGATGAATGTGCCTGTTCCTGGTGAGCTTACCCAGGAGAAAGCGGACCAGATGATGGTGAAAGAGACACCCGCCGCGATGAAGAGCCCTATCCCCGAGCCTATCCCGTATTTAGAGACCACTTCGTCTAGATAGAGCAAAACTATGGCACCGGCCGCTAGCTGTGCGATTAGCAGAATCAAGTTCAAGAATCCTGGGTTAGCCGGCACGAAGCCCGAGGCTACATAGATGCCCGCTTCGAAGAAACAGAATGCTATCGCCAATATCTTCTGAGTCCCTTGGAACAGCTTCTTCTGCTCCGGGTCCTGCAGGTCTATGTTTATTATCTTCGCTCCCACGACAAGCTGCAATATAATAGAGGCCATTACGATGGGTCCGATACCAAGCGTGGCTAAGGTCCCTATCTTAGAAGCAGTGATGAGTTGGAGATTGGAGAGAAAGCCCGTTTGAGGCGTTGCTCCCATGCCTATAGGCATTATAATGCCCAGGAAAG
>Ga0315280_10000284_pt1 | contig 94966 bp, 57 predicted proteins | sample YL17G06_40_MG_FD_203697 | JGI IMG/M metagenome (GOLD analysis project Ga0315280, IMG submission 203697) | Sediment microbial communities from Yellowstone Lake, YNP, Wyoming, USA - YL17G06_40 | ecosystem: Environmental > Aquatic > Freshwater > Lake > Sediment | place: USA: Wyoming | collected...
GCCTTGCTTTAGGTCTAAGCGTGCGAAACGAAGGACTCATTTACATAGGCAGATTCTTTCTCGCTCCGGGCATAGTAGGATTGTTAGACCGGCTGCTGGCCGACCGCGGCAAGGTCAGGGAATTCAGAACCAGAGAAAAAATGGCTGCCGAGCAGGCCGCCAGGGCTGCTGCTGCCATTTCAAAAGAGAGCTGGCTATACCAGGTGGGAAAGGTCAAACAGCGGCTGCTTACTACCAGAATGCAGATGGTTACTCTCAAAGACGGAACGAAAGTTACGGCGCCCTGGCAGTTCAGAAACTGCGCTATGGGCGGACGGCATACCGAAAAGGAATATCCGGAGTCCAATATCAGTATGCAGGAAAGTATGTTTATCCCACTTTCTGCGAAAACCTACGAAGAAGCGCAGGAAATGACGGTCAAGCTGCAATATCGGCTGAAGGAAATTCTCGAATCGGCGCCCGGCGCGAAGGTGATGGGAGTCGGCAGCGAAGGAGGAATTGCACCTTATGTTGACAAAGACCCGCAGGACCGCGTGCCTGAGCAGAGGATGTGGAGAATGATGAAGCAGACTATCCTCGACTGCGAGTACACTCCAGGGGTGGATGTGGCAATCGGGCTTGACCCTGCGGCATCGGAGCTGGAAAACGCCTATCGCGAGGAAACCGGACAAAAAGATTCGGTTGGAATGTATCGCTTCTGGCGAGATAAAAGCAAGGTCGATATGAGTCGTGACGAGATTTTACGGCTCTATAAAGAGACTATGGAAAGTGGGGTTCCAATACTTTTCATCGAAGACGGATTCGGCGAACTCGACCATGCCGGCTGGAAACTCCTGATGAAGGAGCTCGGGGACAAGATATTTATTATTGGAGACGACCTTGTTACAACCAAGGATGAAAATATTGAAAATTGTGCCAGGGGAGGCGAAATCAATGCTGCTCTTATCAAGGCCAACCAGATAGGAACGCTGTCGGAAACAGTGCTGGCAATGCTGACGGCCCTCGGTTACGGGGCGGAACTGGTGGTCTCGCACCGCTCGAAATCACCGAATGACCCCTTTGAGGCGGAAATTTCCACAGCAATGAACACGCTTGGTATGAAGGCAGGCGGAGGAGCTAATACCGAAAGGTTACAGAAATACGGCAGAGTGATGGAAATCATCGCTCTGGCGAAGGCGACACAGAGAGAGCTGACCGCTGCCGAGCGAAAAGAGACCGAAGATAACCTGCGAGAGCTGCTTTACACACTGACGGGCCGAAAGGATGTCACGCTGGCGGCGAACGCGGGCGAGCTCGACCTGACCAGCTTGCTGATTCGAATGCTGGCTATCGAGGCCGTCAGCGGGACGGAAGAGGCAACTAATGCAGGAATTCCATCCGCTGCTGCGACATTGTTCTTAGGCAGGACCGGCATCATCCGCTTCAAGGGTTCAACACCTCTGGGACAATCAGCCGGCGTTGATGAAGCCGTCCACTATATTGACAGCATCATCAGGCCAAATGAGCTTACCCGCAAGTATCCGGAATTATTTAAGGATGCAGGCGATGGGACGTTTCGATTCAAAAAGGACGTGGATTTTGCACACATCCAGGCCAAGAACGACAGCACGCTTGTGGCTTTGTGGAAGAAGACCCGCCGTTACGACGGAAGGGGCTGTATGGATGCGGTCGAGCATATCGAAAAGATTCTCGCAAAGGCCTTTACCGGAAAGAAACTCTCGGAGTTTGGCAGTCTGCTGGAAGTCGATAGAAAGTTGCTCCAACTGGAAAGCGAGCAGGCCATAGCCGTGGGAGCGCTTGCAAAGAATGCACCAGATTCAGAAAAGATACACGTAATGCAAAGAAAAGGCGTTCTCGGTATGAACGCTATTCTGTCAATGTCGCTTGCGCTTGGCAGAGCGATTGCAGCCAGAGATGGTAAGGAACTCTGGCAGCTCATTCGAGAAATGGCCGCAGAAACTATGGCTAAGTTCGTCGCGGCAAACGCAAGAAATGGCGACAGGAAAGATTTGACGACTCTCAAGGCGATGGGTTTTGAGGAGTTGAAAACTGAGTTCCGAAAGACCGCTGAGGCCGCAATAAAGCAGCAAAAAAAGATATACGAACTGTTACGAGAACAATTGAAAGTCTATCCAACGTAGTTATGAGTTCGTAGTTCGTTGTTGTTAGTTTATTGATGAGCTACGAACAACGAACAATGAACTGAGAACTATGGGCAATTTTACCCGTATGCTTTTGTTTGTCGTTTTTTTCGGCATCGCTGCCTCATCTCTAACCGTTTCTGTGCTCTGTAATGATTTGGTTCGATATTATCAAAGCAAAGACCTGCTCAAGGAGGCGCAGGAATCGTTAAATAAACTCAAGTCCCTAAACGCCGATTATGATGCACTACTGGAGCAGATGGAAAAGGACCCTGACCTTATTAAGCGAATTGCCCCTGCCACGCTCGGCACCGAACCTGACGATGCAAACGCCATATATCCGAGGGTGAAGGCCGAGCAATTAGCCGCCGCCAGGAAGGCCTTAGCGGACCCAAATCAGCACCAGACCGAGCCGCCGATACCGCGTTGGCTTAGCCGGTGCAGCGAACCTCGACGGAGGGTGGCGCTTTTCCTTGTGAGCGCTGCTTTAATCCTTGTTTCGTTTATATACTTTGGCCCCGCCAAACAGACCCCCAAAAGGCAAGACCAATTACCGGAATCGCAGTAGATTCAGGCTTGTTTTTTCATCGTAGCTGCGGCTGGCCTGGATGCCTTCGATTTCGATTATTGTAACCTCCAGGACCAAAAATATCTTCGCACCGCCGCGTGGACAGCCGACCATAGTTTCACCGGCTTTTCCGATTGCGGTATGGATGTGCAGATTTGGTCCTTTATCATCGCAGTATATTGTTCCTACGCCGAGCACTTCACCCGGCCCGGTAAAATCCCTGAAGTTGCCGACTATTTTCGGTGTTTCCTGCTTCGGCCCAACAACAACGGTAGCTTTCCTGAACCCGCCGGTAATCAGCACCGCCGCCGATTTGATGTTTTCCTTGCTTGCGAGCTGCTCAATAGATTCGTAGAGGTCCTCGCCTTCAAAGAGTCGGGCTGCGATTACCCGACCTGCCCTGCCAACCGCGTATTCCATTTTACGCTTCCTTAACAAATCACCAATCAATACCCGATGCCCAACTACCGATGAATAATGAACAATTTTAGGGCGAATAATAATTGTAGCATTGTTTCAATCTGCGGTAATTTCTGTCAGCCCATAAGCGTTTTTCGTTAGGTCTGGGATTGGGGTTGCTGTTTGCATATATATGCAGCTCGCTGCCGTTCAAAACGATTATCTCCTCTCGCCAGTCGCCTGTAACGTCCGCCACATATAACCGGTCTGCTTTTTCCTTAAAATGCGCAACAAATTTTCCTGTGAGCGGCTCAAAAATGCACACGTCGCCGCTTTTGTGGCGTTCCTTGGCGCAGGCCAACTGCTGGCGCTTGCCCGTCCAGTCTATTGTGTGAATCACCTCCACTCCCTTGGTTGTCCAGCCGGCAGGGGCGACATCATCCATATTGTAGTCGAAAACTTTGCGACCGGCTGCGTCAAAGACGAATGGCTTTTGATGCTCATCGTAGCGCGACCGGCACCAGATAAATATCTCATTGCTATCCTCTTTGAAACGTCCAACCGCAGCGTTCTGCGGCTCCTGTTTATTGAAGTGATTTCTCCAGATAGGACCTCTGGCGCCGATTACCTGCACCTGGTTGCTTCCTTCCTCAAGCAGTACTACTTCCAGTCCGGATATATCGGGTCGTAGGTCGGCTACAAAGACGCTATCCATATGCCAGCGGTCGGGGATGGCCTGTGCTATCAGCTTGCCATCGGCTGAGAAAATAGTTGCGCCGAGGACCTCATCGCACCCGTCGCCGTTAATATCTGCAAGGCGGGCTGAGTTGTGGGCGCAGCAGACAAACTCGCTGCTCTCCCATAAGGGTGTGCCGTCGTTAAGCAGTTTGTCCACGGCGTATGCAGCAAGGAACTTTCCCATTCGGTAGCCCTGTTTATTTGTGGTCTGGAGCAGGATGTCACGGTCGCTGCCAGTTCCGCGAAAGTCAGCTATCATAGCAACTTCCCAGCGTTCAGCGTCCTTGGGGCAGGGCGGCCTGGCAGTACCTTTTTCCTTTCCTGTAGCTCCGTCGGCGATATGAACGACAGAGTCCTTAGTCAGGAAGACGACTTCACATTTGCTGTCGCCATCGACATCGCCGGCTGCCACGCCCGGGCCGTGATGACCCGGCAGGCCCTCGTTTTCGCTTGAGCCACCAACGCAAATATCGACCTTCTTTATCCACAGTTTTTGGCCGCTGTTGTCATAAACGGCCAAATGGCCTGTGACCGTAATTAGATAATCCATCTTGCCATCGCCGTTGACATCTGCCGCGATTATTCCGCCAGCCGAATCCTGCTCCTGCGGCGCCGTGATGTCGAGCTTAATTACAAAAGGATTGTTCTGATAGCCCTGGGCAGTGGTGACGTATAGCAACACAATTGCCGTTTTTAACATCGCTCCATATATGCTCATAATGTGTCCTTTCGTTGAGAAAAGCGTTTGTCAAATTGAAAGAGATTGTAACCAACAAACAAAATAGAAGAAATGTTTTTTCGATTAAGCAGATTACATAATCAAGCTACGGACATTTTTATGTCTGCGATGGCGTGAGCTGAATGATAGGTTTCTGAAATAACACCTGCTTACATCTGAGTAGATAACCCCACTCTGAAGATTGCGCCGGTTGGTTTGGCGTTAGTGATTTCTACGAAGCCGTTGTGAGCCTGAGCAAATTTTTTGACAAGCGCAAGGCCGAGGCCTGTGCCGGTGGTCTCGCGTGTCGCTTCGGCCCCGATACGATAGAACTCCTCAAATACCTTTTTGTGCTGCCGATGAGGCACGCCGGGACCGTGGTCCTCAACTTCAATTAGCACAAATTGCCCCTCGCTTTTGGTGCGGACCGTAATGGTCCTGTCTTCAGCGTTGCAGGCATACTTAATTGCGTTATCCAGCAGGTTGACGACTATCTGGGTTATAGCATCGTTATCAAAGGCGGTCTGGCCGGGTTGTCCGAGTTCTGTTTTTATCGAAAAGTTGCGCTGTGTGGCGTAAGGAGACATCATCTCAACAACATCGGCGACGCATCTATTTATGTCACCTACTTTGAACATATATTTTTTCTGTTTCCTCTGTATCCGCGAGAAGTCCAGCACATTCTCTATAAGCCGGCTGAGCCTTTCGCTTTCCTGTCGCATACTTCGATAGTATTCGGTAAGCTTATCTTGCGATTTGACCCAGTTTTTCTCGAGCATCTCCGAGTACATTCGTATTGAGGTTAAAGGGGTTCGAAGCTCGTGTGAGACCGCCGATATGAAGTCATCCTTTTTTTGTGCCAGTTTGATTTGAGCCCTGGCATTGTGCCATAGACCGGCCAGCCCCAGCGTCACCGCCAGGAGCACCACGGTGACAACGCTCAAATACCAGTCTTGTAGTTGTCTTATTTGTTTGCTTATCCAGGCAGGGTCGATTTCTTTAAGGTTAAGTACAAGCTGTCCAAAGCCAAAATCCAATACAGCGGTATAAGCAACGGTCTGGGCAACGGATGCATTCTTTGCTTGCGACAACTCAAAACCCATACCTTCTCGCATAAATCGCTGTGCGGATTCTCTGACCTCATCAACCAGTTTATTCTCATTAAGCTGAAAGCCCTGCAGAAAGTGCTTGTCTTCGATTTGAACGTGTCTTAGCAGAAACACCTGTCCGCCAAAGACGAACTGCTCGGCGTTCTCCCCTGGGACTACCAGCGGCACAAAAGGCTCAATACGTATCTGCACTGTCTCGGGCAGTTCCTCTCCTGGAGAACGTCTATCGTATTGTACCGTCGTCTGTTCTCCCTGTTGCATTGGCTGCGCCTGTGTCCCGCCAAAGGCAGGAGCCTGGTTTTCAGGAAGAGTCTGGTTTGCCACTCCGCTATCGATGGCCTGTTGTTGTTTTGTGTCGGCACCCGGTTGCGCTCGGGGTGTTTGTTGGTCAACGTCTTGCCGAACTCCTGCCGCTGCTTGGGGGACTTGTATGGGCGTACCTTGCTGCGTTGTTTGGGATGGTTCTCCTTGCTGCGGTGAGGCCACGTTTGAGGTAATATTGCGCTCGTAAATGGCACGCTTCTGCTGTATAACCTGTGCCTTCTGCTCCTGTTCTTGCAGACTCTCGATAGGATAATTCTTCCCTCTCGCACTTAGGATTGCTTTACTTTTTCCGCCTTTATTCTGGACAGATTCATCTTTGGGCAACTGAACTTGTTTGGGTTCATTGAGCCACGCCAGTTGCACCTCTTGAGCTTTATTGTCAAGTTGTATGTTAAGTAAAGTTGGCGCAGTTGCGGTCAGCACAGGCAGTAGATTATTTTTTATGTTTATCCTGTTTGCCTGCACCTTCACATAAAAGTCATCATTAGAATCGGCTGCCGGCCGAAGGCTCCCGACTTGTCGGGAATCAGACCCGCCTTCGGTGGGTTGTCCGAGGTCGTCATTTGGCGTGATGATGGTGCCGTCCGGCTCGATTTGAAAATTGCCGTATGCAAACCCATTTTCCAACTGTCCGTTCAGCGGCGAACGAAGCACCGCTATTTGCTGCTGGTCCGCCAGACGTATGGCGGACTGGTCAGCCACAATATTTTCCGGGACATAGTAAGACAGATAATCGGTATAAGGCCGGCTCTGTTCACTGCGTAGAAAATCGTCGAGCTTGGTTTTGACATCCTGCCTTATTTGTTCAGCGACTGCGGCGAATTCGCCCAGCCGTGCGCCTTCCATACCCAGTGCCCATATCCGGATGGAGTGGTGGCCCAGCCAGACAAGCCCGCCTATCGCTGCAAGGATTATCGCCGACAGGATAATAAGCCGTTTGTACATTTGTTTTTAGGCCAAGTCCCAATTTATGATAAATTCGCTCTTTGAGTCAACAAATAAACTCTATAATGATTTCAATCGTCATTTTTGTAGCCCTGTTTTTTGAATTTTCTTGACAGCCTCGCTTGCAGCTTCTCGAACACCATAGACGCCGTTTTCATACTGATACGGGTCGGTTTCTGCCAAATGTTTCAAGGCGGGCAATGCCTGAGGGTCTCCGATTTGGCCAAGTGCATCGGCTGCAAACCGGCGGACGTGTGAATCCTGGTGCTGTAATAACTCAATTAGCCGACCGCCAATACGCTTATCCCCTATGCACCCTAAGCACTCAATAAGTCTTATATCTGGGTTCGGCGAATCCAACAATGGCATCAATTGTTTCATAAGTTCCTCTCGTTGTTCGGCTGACCAGGTTTCCCCCGTCTCAGGAGGCACTCTGGCGACCCAGGAAATGGTCAAGTAGCACTCCGTCCTAAGGTTCTGGTCACGTGAAGAAAGACACAATCCACGAACCATGTCTTTGAATCGCTCGATTCTGTCCAAACGCACTTTTGTTTCGCCGGCAGCAATGAGAACGCCGCGGGCCCCTGTGATAGCAGCCACTAACAACTTACATTCGGCTGGTGAGATAAAATCATTGACTCTCGCGGATACTTTGCGCGCGCGAAGAATACTTGCTGAAAGTTCTTGATTGGTCTCTGGTATAGATAGAAAAGCGTTGAACGCCTCTTGCATTACCGGGCCACTGATACTTGCCGTAGGCGGCTTGCCGGATGGACGCATAATCATAATCAAAGTCCGAGCTATATCATCAAGAACCATATAATTATTATCTTCTTCTTTTATTCGCCCAATTAAAAAACGCGCGGCCTCTTCGTCTTTGTAGTCCTCTAACTGGATAATTGCAGAACAGCGAATTACTGGATTAGGACATTGAGCCGCCTCACGGAGTTCGCCGTAAGTAGGCAGTTTCTCTGGGTAGTCTTCCCACGATACTTCATTGACTGGTTTTCCAGCACGACGCAGGATGGCATTGATTGCCTGGCGGGCAGGGTATCGTAAATCAGCCTTGCCTCTAAGTACATAAAATCGCTCAATAACTCGGAGTGGTTCAATCGCACTTTCATCTCCATATCGTTCGAGTCCCTGGATAGACGCGTGAAGACAGTTTCCATCTTGCAGGTGATTTATTAAGAGCGTAATGAGTTTTTCGCGGCCGACTATCTTCGGGCCGAGTGCTATCAGTCCATCTATTGCATAATGACGAACGTTTCCATCTTCATCGTCAAGAGCAGACAGAAGAACATTCGTAGAACGGGCATCAGACAACCGACTCAATACATAGGCAACATTACCTCTTAAGGCAGCATCCTGACTATCCATCAGAGGAATTAGAGGCTCAACAGCCTCTGGTCCCATCTTGACCAGCGCTTCTATTGTCAGCGCCCGGTGGCCCGTTCTTCGATAATCACCCATCATTTGCAAGGATAGAGCCGGCACAGCAGTCGGTCCAAGGGCTGCCAGCTCATCGGCAAGTTTTAGATTGTCACTGCGAAAACGTTTGTCCTCTTCCTCGTCCAAAGGACTATCACGTTTCAACAATTCTTCGATGATTTTTGGGCGGTCTGTCTCAACCGCCTCCAGAGTATTTTTATATAGGCTGCTAATACCTGACGGTTGTATCTGCTGCGGCGTATTCGCCTTTGCATAAACCTCAGCTAATTTCTCATCCGGAAGAGAGGAGAGGTATTCCCGGGAGCGCTGCTTACGCTCTGCTGCCAGTTTATCTGACCTTGCGAATATCTCTTCGACCTGCTTTGATATAGAATCTGGTTTTTCAGTTCTGCTACTTTCAGCGGACTTTGATGCAGATGGAGCAAATATCGCAATGCAGACTGCAACTAAAATCACAATTTTTCTTTTAAGATTCATTTTTACTCCACTTGTAAATATCATTTAATTCTTACTTCTCATATTTATATCCTGCACCGCGCACCGTTTTGATAATCTGTGGGTCGTTCACATCCCGCTCGATTTTGCTTCGCAGCTTGGCTATATGCATATCTGTCGTCCGTGTTTCTAAATCGGTCAAAGTATCCTCCCAGACTTCTCTATATAGTTCTTCTCTACTGATGACCCGATTTGGATTTGCGGCGAAGTACTGGATGATTCCAGCTTCGCGCTTGGTAATTTCTATTTCTTTGCCTTTGCGCCTTACCTTCAGCGCTGCAATATCGACATCTAAATCGGCAAACTTAAAGGTTTGCCCGACCGCCCGCGCCGGGTCCGTCCGCCGCAGCACTGCATTTATCCTCGCTAATAACTCCTCCAGCGAAAATGGTTTGGTGATGTAATCATCGGCGCCGAGGTCAAGTCCCGCCACCTTTTCTTTTTCCTGGCCCTTGGCGGTGAGCATAATAATGGGAGTCTGCAAACCTTCCTGACGCCATTGGCGACATAACTGTTCACCGCTGATTTTAGGCAACATCAAATCAAGGAGAATCAAATCGAACAACTCTTTAGCTACAAGCCGTTCGGCCTCGAGTCCATCAACGGCTTCGGTAACCTTGAAGCCGTGAAAGTCCAGAAAATCCTTTAATGCTGTTAGGATTTTCCCCTCATCTTCAACCACCAATATGGACGCTCTTGGTTCCATAATTACACCTATTCCTATATTTATATTATAAGCGCAATTGAAGGCCGGGTTTGTAAATGTTTTGTAAAAAAACTCAGCCGCTATTTTACACGCATTTTACTTTGTGCTCAACCCGCATTGTTACATAATAAATAGGCAGTCACTTTGCGGCTTGCTGCAAAGTGGACCCTGTTTGGTTCGAGAATCTATTTCGGAACTTTTTTGAAAGGACCATAAGATGAAAAGGTGGACACAAACGCTCATATTGGTAGTTTCAGTGATTGGTCTTTCGGCATCGGTCGTCTCTGCCGATGCGCCGAGGACGACCGGCACAATCACCAAAGTTACCGTTTATCGCGGTCAGGCACTGGTAACGCGTGCCGTCAATGTTGACCTGCCGCCAGGAGCATCGGAGCTAATCGTTGACAATCTTCCGGCGCAGGTAGTACCGGAGAGTATCTACGCACAGGCTTCGGATGCCGTCAAGGTGCTCAGCGTAAGGTATCGTGAAAAACCGGTTATGGAAGATACGCGAGAGGAAGTCAAACAGCTCGATGCCCAGATTGAGGAGGTGAAACATAAACTTAAATACGCTGAAAGCGAGCTTGCGCACTTTAACCAGCAGTGGCAGATGTTCGAGAAACTCAAAGACTTCACTGTTACCGCAGTTCAAAGCGACCTCAACAGGGGTCTTTTGACTTTTGAGCCTATCCAGGGTCTTGCCACGTTTATAGAGCAAAAGGGCCTGGAGTATCACAAACATAAACTGGAGCTGGAAGACCAAATCGCTCAATTGAAAAAAAGAGCAGGAATTGCTCGAACGCAAGCGTAACGAACTGACAGCCGGTCGCTCCCGCACGGAGCGAGAAGCAATTCTGTTTATTAGCGCGGATGGCGCGAGAAAGGCTGCTATCGAGATGAGCTACCTGGTCAATGGCGCCAACTGGCTGCAACAATATAACCTCCGGGCCAATCCAAAGAAGTCGAATGTTCTGATTGAATACAATGCCGTCGTCAACCAGACCAGCGGTGAGGACTGGAACGGCGTGGCAATAAGTCTTTCTACCGCCGAACCGAGTATGGTTGCTTCGCCTCCCACCCTCACGCCAATGCTTGTGGCGCTCTCTCTGCCTGCCCAGCAGGCACAGCAACAGGAGTCTGCTTCCTGGGAGAACGACATGCGCCAGTATCGAGCGTCCAGAAAAGAATACATCAAAAAAGGTCCCGCTGCTAATGTGGAACTCAACATTCTGGCGCTGCGTAATCAGGCATTCGCCTATAATGTCATTGCAGATAGAGGGCAATTGGTAGAATTCCAGCAAAAGATGGCCGAAATTTCCCGCATTGAGGGAATAAGTGTAGCATACGATTTGCCCGGCAAACTCACCCTTCCCAGCCGCAGCGACCAGCAGCTTGTAACCATTGCCGCAATTACCGCGAAAGCCGATTTCACGCTCGTTGCCACTCCTTTGCTGACCGATTATGTGTATCTGCAGGCAGATGTGCTTAACGACAGCGACACTATTCTTTTGCCGGGACAGGCCAGTATGTTCCGCGACGGCGGGTTTGTCGGCAAAAGCCAGTTGCCGGCGGTTACCATCGGCGAGAAATTCACGGCCGGCTTCGGCATAGATTCGCAGGTTCAGATGGTCCACGAGCTTGAAGACAAGCAGACGCGAATCCAGGGCGGAAATCGCATCGATACTTATCAGTACCGCATCGCGCTGAGCAATTACAAAAATACTGCTGTCGAGCTGCGGCTGCTGGACCGCCTGCCCTATACCGATGATGCTTCAGTCAAGATAGAACTTGCAAAAACTGAACCCCAGTTGAGTGCAGACGGCGAATATCTGCGAACCGCCCGAAAGAAAGGAATCCTGCGTTGGGACACGAAGCTTTCCCCAAACACAGTTGATGAAAAGGCAACTATTGTGAAATACAGCTTCACTATGGAGTATGACAGGAATATGCAGCTTCAGCCGCGCCTTGCCACGCAAGCCACGCAATAAACAGGACTTGTTTTGACGAGGTCCCTCGCCCATCAAACAAGATGCCGCCCGATGGGTGCGGGACTTGCCCAGCTCAAGGGAACTCAAAACTTAATCCGCCGCACGTCTGGCGGATAAAAATTCAAGGCTGCGGTAGGTGACCTACTTACCAGGCGTGGGAGGATAAGTAGCTATCCAGTTATTGGGGTCGTTACCGTAATAGTGTGCAACTATCCGGTTCAGTGATGCTCCGCCGCCATCAGGTTCGAGCGGCCAGGGAGGCTCGTTGTCGTAGTTTATCATATCGATACGGATATAGTGACGAACGCCGTGGTCCACATCGCCGGGCATACTAATATAAATTTTTTCGCCGCCATTATTCAATCTGCCGTCACCCCATTCGAGTATTTGGACATTAACAGGAACGTTTGGGTACCACGATTTGAAGTTGGCCTTGTCCTTCACCAGCAGCAAATAACCGTGGGCAAGCATACTCGTATTGGCCGGGAGGTTATAGTCGATGCCATACTCCTCGTCATTGAATTTCCACGTGTTGCCTTCCGCATCGAATAAATCAACCTTGCTGTTGGTGATGTTGTATAGCTCGACGAACTCCGCGTCCCTGTTGAGTTGGGGGCTGTACATAATCTCATTGATTACTATTGGCCCGACCTTCGGATATGCATTAGCAAAACCTGGTGTGGGCTCACTGGTTGCTACAAAGTCAACGTTATTAGTGCTGGCTTTGAAGTAACGGCCGAACGATACGCCAGTTTCTGAGGCGCCGAAATTTTGTATTTCCTGGTATCCGGTCAAGACGCCGCCCTGAGCTGAGGATAGACACACCTCCTCGCCGTTTTCGCTGAGGCGGAAGACCTCGAGGCAGCCAACGTCATTTGGATTGGCGAAATTCAAGTTCTCACGGAAAATGGCATAGCCATAGCGGTCAATCGCTGTGTCCTCGGCAATCTGGTATTTCATCGGGCGGGACCGGTCGTCGCTGAGGAACCACCCGCCGATGTTTATGGGCTCGCCTGTAGTATTGTGTAGCTCAATCCAGTCCGACTCGCCGGCGTGAGAATGCGCCAATAGCTCGTTAATCACCACATCTCCGGGATTGGGAAGGATACCGCTGTCATCCTCACCGGGTGAGCCTCCCCAGTAGGCGCTCGCGCGCCAACTTTCTTTCTGGCCCCAACTGTTCGGGTCAGGGTTGTTTGGGTTTATTATAGTTAGAGAAAAGCCGCCGCCATCGGTAATATCGCGCCAGCCATCCTTGTATTTGAAGTCCAGAATCATCTGGCCGACAGCATCCTCAAGCCGTATTCTCTCTCCGGCATTTTCCAGACTGCCTGTGTACTGGCCAGCTACATTAATTCCTGTGCCATATTCGGCCTGAAATGCTGCTAAGTCTTTGACCACTACAACATTCCCGTCTGCTGCAAGTTCTATGGCAGGGAAGATAAAGTGGATTCCCTCTGTGAACTTCACAAGATTAAGATTTAGTGCTGTTGCTCCAATGTTTTTCAGTTCGATAAATTCCTTGTTTGGGTCATTTATACCCTGCGGATGGTACATAATCTCAGTAATCCGTAGATTTTCCGCTACCGGGCCTACGGCAAAGATGGCCTCATTAATCGCGCTCCATTTGCCATCCAGTGCGCGTGCCTTCACACAAGTGCTTTTAGGCAACATAACCGGCCCGGTGTATTTGAGCGCGGTCGGCGAGGGGTCGCCCTGGCTAATCTGACCGGCAACCAGTTCGACACAGATAAGAAAATCGCTGCTACCAGAGATATCCAAGCCGTGGATGGCCAGGATGTTATTACCCTGCCTTAATGCCTTGACGTAAGCGGAAATGTCTATGTCCTCAAAATTGATTGCTGCTGCATCGTCGTGCCCGGCGTTTGCATACGAGTTCCATTGCGGTGACCCCGCGAAGTTGCGTTCAGCGACTTTGGTGCCATTTAGATATGCAATGAATCCATCGTCGTATCGTATCCTCAGAATCATATCGTTAAATTCACTGTTGCTGGCAGTGAATGGAATGCGAATGTAGCAGGTACCGTTCTTGCCGTACATTTCCCCCGCCACGTTGACATCGATAAAGCTTGTATAGTTTACCGGGTCTGTCGGCCTGGTTTCGTAGCCGACACCGCCGGTTCCGTTGGTCCAGGGCGGCACTGTGTCATTGAAATAACTGGTAAACCAGACGTTATTATCGCCCAATTGCAGTCCGCCGCTGGCTAAGTCGCCAACGAGGTAAAAGTCTGTGGGGTTAAACGCAGTGAAGTTTCCCTTTGCGGCAAAAAGTTCAAGCTCCGAGCCGCCGCCCTGCTCATAGAACACCAGGCGCACGTTATATACGCCCGTTTGTGTGATGTTGACCTGACCGAAGCTGTCTCCTGGACCCCGTGGGTCTGGATAGGAGATATTCAACCAGGTCGTGGCGCCCTTAGTTAATTTTAGCCCGAAGCCATCGTCGCTATTTACGCCGAACGTCCAGTAACCGGTCTGCGGTATCAGGACGGTGCCGGTGGCCAGAATAATGAAATCCTCCACATCGTTGCCAATAACAGTGCCTGGGAAGGCGTTGTCGTTGCCAAAATGGCCGAGGTCCCCCGTGTTATAATAGTTGATGAACGATGCTTTCTCTGTAACGACAGCACTCTGGTAATATGGATTGCTGATAACTATCTCGGCGGTAGCTAAGTCACCGACGGTGATGTTTGCCTTGTAATAGGTAACATCAAACTGGGGAAGGGTGTTACTGAGCTTGTCACCACCATTTGCAGTGCTTGGGACGAGAACTCGCTTGGCAGCATCTTCGGCCACAAGGGTCACGATACTGCCTGGCGGCGACTGCCACGCCGGTGTCCGCGGGTCCGTGCCATCGAGGGTGTAGTAGGTTGTGCCCGTTTTTGCTGTCATCGAGAAAGAATCTGTCGGCAGGATATGGCCGCCATGCTGATACAGGCCGTTAATATAAAAGACAGGCGCGTCAACGTTAGGATACAGGCCAGCACCTCGCAGTTGCTGCAGAACAACAGCCGGACGCTGAGGCATATAGGTACTCAGAACGTAGTCGCGCCCGGCCTGCCAGTGGGCCAGCGTATAGGGTGTGCCGCTTGCCATGTCTCCCCAGCGTGCCGACTCGGAGATGATGGCCAGCTCAACCTGGTCGGCAAGCTCCTTGTACCGTGCGTAGGATGCCTCCGGGGTCGCCGGGCCGTTGTTGAACAAATGTCGCTGCGTGTGGTCTGCAAAAAGCAAGCGGAATTCGGTGTTCTGCCTGAGGGCATTGTATGGTACCGCTGCGCCGTCGCTGGCGCCCGTTGTGTTTGTATTGAGGTCGGACCAGACGATGATAGCGCCTTCCGAATCCCAGTTGAAAAACTTAAATCCGGTAGCGTTCGGGGGTCGGAGGCAGCCGGTGTACCAGTTATGCCACGGCCAATCCCCTGTTCCTCCCCATAAGTTGGAGAACATATAGTCAATGTAGTTATCGACGTCGAGGAGGTCATCGTAGGCAGGGTTTTTCGTGCCGTCCGGGTTGTTGCCCTGAATCTCCTGGTACGCTTCATTGGAACTCAGACCTGCTGTGCACTTATTGAGCATCTGGTTCCAGGTAGCAGTGTCTCCGTTGACGGCGACGCCGTCATGAATCGAATCCCAGTCCTCCTCGTCACCGCCAAAATACGTAGCGGCAAACGACTCGTCGGGCCGCTCTACGGCGTTGTACAGTCCCCAATATAGCCCATTAATATACAGATGCACAAATGTCCCGTGAGCGGAAGGCCAACCCAGAGCCAACTGGGTGCGCCGCATGAACTCATCGATGATGTACTGGGTATTTCCGCCTCCCCAGTTGTTCCAGGCGTCGTTCGCTCCTCCCCGGAGGATGATGGTGTCGAACTTGTCGGCGGCATCTTCGTCGAATAGAGGATACTCCAGCTTCGTCGGCCCATAGTTTCGCTTGAACAGGAGGCGGAATGTCTTCTTTCTCGTTAGACCCATATCGCGAAACGCGCCGCCGTATATCCGCAACCCGGCGTCTATCTGAAACCCGGTCGTGCCATCGGGGTTGAGCCACTCGACGGACGTCGGCCGTTCCCCTGCTATACCCTCGGACCAGGGGTTGCTGTAGATGCCGCTCGGGCCGAACAGATTGTCTATGCTGGTTACGATAGAGATGGTCGGAAGGGACAAAAGTGAGTCTCTCATCAGGCCGTGATACCGCGAATCGTTCACCACGTCCGGAGCCATCTCGTAATCGGCGGCGACTGAACCCCACATAGTGGGGAACCCGGGCGGATTACTTGGCTGGCGAATCACGTCGTTAAGGAAGATGTAGGTTTGCGTATCGACATTAGTTGATATCCAGCCCGGTTTGAATGCCATCGCCCGCAGGCACGTGGTTGTATTTATCGGAATCGGGCCGGTGTACTCGTACCCTTCCACCTCGGAAGGGGCATTACCCTCTGTGGTGTAGTGTATTGTAGCCCCTTGCGTTTCGGTGGTGATTGTTACCGAGAAGGGCGTATCGTAAAACCCGCGGTCATGGCTGAATTGCGTGTCAGCCACAAAATTAACCGACCCGGAAACATTGAACTTACCCGGCGTGGCAGCGGCAAAGTATCGCGGTGTCATCTGGTTGCTGGCACCGAGCAGCTCCGGCAGGATTAAGAACTTGCCGTCAGATTTGCTGTTGTTGAGTGCGTGAATTGCCAGCACGTTTCTGCCCTCTCGCAGGCTGCCGGTGTGGTCGGAGATGTCAAAATTCTCAAACTCGTTGGCATCGTGCACGCCGGTGGCGCTGGAGTTCCACTGCGGCGAAGATGGAACATAACTGCTGCGGACAATCTCCTGGCTGTTGAGATAGGCCACGAAAGCGTCCTTAAACTTCATCTGTAAACTAAGCGAGTCAAAGAAATCGGCCTCCTCGACCTCGAATTCGGCCCGTACCCACAGCGAGGCATTGACATTCTGCATCTGCTGCTGTATGTCGGTGCCGACATCCTCACTCATACGGCTGACGGATAGGCCGCCGCTGGCTGTATCGCCGACCAGACGAAAATAGGTCGAGTTAAACGTAGCGTAGCTTCCCCGTGCGGCAAAAAGTTCCAGTTCAGAGCCGCCCCCGCACTCATAAAATATCAGACGCAGGTTATATAACCCTGTTTCTGTGATGTTGAAGGCCTGCAGTGTGTCATCTGGACCACGAGGGGGAGGGTAAGATGACGTGAAAGTGGAGGTACCCCTGGTTAGTTTCAGTTCGAAGCCATCGTCGCTGTTTACCCCGAAGGTCCAGTAGCCGGTCTGCGGGATTGAAACCATCCCTGTTGCTAAAATAACAAAATTCTCAACATCGTTGCCTATTATCGTGCCCGGAAACGGCTGGTCGTTGCCGTAATGACTGCTGTCGCCGGTATTCAGATAGTTAATAACCGATGCCGGTGCAGTAACCACAGTGCTTTGATAGGACCTATTACTGACTACCGATTCGGCGGCACTTAGACTGTCAACAGTGATATTTGCCTTGTAGCAGGTAACCTTGAACCCCGGTATGGCATTTCCGAAGCCAAGGCCGGTTCGTCCCCCCTTCCACCCCGAATCGTCAAAATCCAAAGCCGTCCAGTTCGCGCCTGCGTCGCTTACGGCAGGCACGCGGTAGGAAACGGTAGCACCGGAACCGATAAACGTTGTGGCATACTGCGATAATCCGTATGAGATGTCGGTTGCCTGTTTTGGGTATTTAGGGGCATATTCGTGGGCTATAGTGACACCATCTTTTTCTACCAGCGCCAGATAATCACCATTGACATTGAGGTTGAAATTTGTGTGCAAGGGCATGCCTGGGTCACGGCGGTTTTTCTCTGAGGCAAAGACAACCAGAAACTGGCCGGGATTTAGCTGCACAGACGGGAATTGCCACTCCTCCAGGTCGTTAGGGTCGTGCGTAAGATACCAGCCATCCAGGTTGATGGGTTTGTTTGTGGGATTATAAATCTCAATCCAGTCTGAGGAGTCACCGTCTTCATCCAGCAGTTCGCCTTCTTCCAGCGGCTCCTTGCTGGCATTGCTTGCCATAAACTCGCTGATAACTGCGTTAGCTCTATTTATCCCCCAGTTCTCTGCCAGTATGGCAAGGTCACCCATGTTGACCCTGTTGTTTCCATCCAGGTCCGCGTCGCAGCCGACACTCAAACAGTTCGGATTCAGCCACTGTCCGGCAAGAATCTCTAAATCTTCGAAGTTAACATTGCGGTCCCCATTAAGGTCGCCTACGGGGTAAAACTGGGCGCCAGCCGAGCCCGCCCAAAACGTAGCCAATGTTAAGGATAGTAATAAGATTTTAATAGAATTACCTATATTCCGCCCACCTCCGGCGGGTCTGCCGATAGAGGTTTGTAGCTCCACAACTTATAAATCCTCAAACAAAACCCTAAATCTTCCTGCTTATTCTAACATTTATAAGGCAGGTAAGTCAATACTGTCTTTGTTAGCGTTCCGAAAACGCGAGGCTGCGAGGCTGAGAAATGAAATCCTCTTGCAAGACTGCCGATGATTCGGATAATAGCGATGTTGACAAACTCCTAAACTTTGTTCAGGCGATATTAACCAGTAACCCCCGACTACAACGTTCGGGGGCTAAAAAATGAGGAAAGTATTATGACGCTTTTTATCGTAAGTGTACTTATTGCGTTGTCCGTTTCATTCTTGTGTTCGCTGCTGGAGGCGACACTACTCAGCTTGACGCCAAGCCAGGTTGCCGATATTACCTCCAAGCGGCCGAAGTTGGGTGCAATCTGGCAAGGCTTCAAGACTAATATCGAACGTCCAATCTCTGTAATTTTGGCCCTGAACACCGCCGCCTACACAATGGGTGCATCCGTGGCCGGTTCGCAATTTGACGATATATTCGGAAATAGGTGGATTTGGGTATTCTCGCTTGTTTTCACCTTCCTGATGCTCCAGTTCACTGAAATTCTTCCAAAAACCCTGGGTGTTCGATTCAATCGAGAGCTGGCTACCTTTATTGCCCGACCATTAAGCGCGAGTATCACAGTCTTTACTCCCCTGCTTCGACTAATCCATTGGATTAATCGTCCTTTCGAGGTTAAGCGAGATTTTGCAGCCCCTGTTGCAACAGCGGATGAAATCGCCGCTTTGGCAGGTTTGGCTCGGCTCTCGAATCAGATCAATTTTCATCAGGAGCGGATTATCAAAGGCGCCTCTCGCCTTGCCGCTTTGAAATCGCAGGATGTGATGATACCTGTCGAGCAGGTAGCATTTCTTTCGACCTCACGGACGCTGCCTGAGGCTGTAATTGCCGCCCATATCGACTGCCATACGCGATTTCCTGTCTGTGAAGATAATGACCGAAACCGCGTGGCCGGGTATATCAATTTCAAGGAGATGATTTATTTTATGCGGACAAACCCGAATGATTCGAGTCTTAAAGGAATTATAAGGCCGGTTCATTTCGTCCTGCCTGATGATTCTGCAGCCGACTTGATGAAGGTATTTGTTGAGCAGCATGTTCACATGGCTATTGTCCGTGACAGCGGCGGCAAAACGCTTGGTATGGTAACGCTCGAAGACCTGGTTGAGGAACTGGTGGGCGAGCTGCAGGATGAATTTGACCGTCTGCCGCGTATGTTCCACACTTTAAGCGGCGGCATCTGGATGGTCGGCGGCGGGATGCCAATGGCAGAGTTGTCCCAGCGACTGCAACTGCCGCTGCCGGCCTCACAGGAAACCGTTTCAGCCTGGCTTTACCATCGCCTCGGACGCATTCCCAAACCAGGTGACATATACAGAGAAGCAACAGCGGAGTTTGTTGTTCGCCGCGTTCGGCGAGGAAAAGCTTTTGAAGTTGCCGTCAACCGGCCGAATGTCGAGCCGGGCCCTGTCGCACCTGCACAAACTTCTTGATGGCAGCGGCCGGGACAGACCGGTCCGGCAGAGACGTCTTTGCCGGATGAGGCATTTATATAAAAAAAGGTGGCGTTGTACACAAACCTTTTGCGGGAAGGAGTGATTTTAGATGAGTGTTTTTGAAATGGCGAGAAAGTCGGATGGATTCGGTAAACGCGAACGTGCCTTTGACCGCCGGAGGTTTATCCGCCAGACGTGCGGCGGATTTATCGCCGGGGCGGCGGCAACATCTTTTACCCTTGTCAGTCCCTCGCTTGTCCGTGGCGCAGAAGCCAACAGCAAGGTGGAGGTCGGCGTTATTGGCCTGGGCGGTCGAGGCAGTTTAATTGCGGGGATGCTCGCTGCACACAAGGATTTCAGGGTAGTTTCGGTGGCAGATTATTTTCCGGAAGTTGCGCAAAAGGCCGGCGAGAATCTAAACATACCGCAAGGGCGTCGGTTCTCGGGTCTGGCCGGTTACAAAAAACTGATTGCCGGTAAAGTGGATGCGGTTTTTCTCGAAACGCCGCCTTGCTTTTTCCCGGAACATTGTGCCGCTGCGATTGAGGCGGGCTGTCATGTGTATATGGCCAAGCCGGTGGCAATAGATGTGCCGGGATGTTTAGCCGTTTCTGAGATGGGTAAGAAAGCAACAAGCAAGAAACTTGTCTTTTTAGTCGATTTTCAGACTCGCACGGACCCATTTATCATTGAATCGGTCAGGCAATGTCACGAGGGTCTTATCGGCAAGCTCGTCCTATTAAGCTCGCTGTACACCGATGAGGCGTTTCCCGACCCGCCGAAGACCGAAACTATTGAAAGCCGGCTGCACAGTTTAATCTGGGTCAACGATACAGAGCTTGGCGGTGGAATGCTGGTCAACGCAGGAATTCACGCAATCGACCTTGCATTGTGGATTGCGGGCGGCAGGCCAAAAAGTGCAATGGGTTGTGCCAGGACCGGAAAGCCCGAGCCGCACGGCGACACTTGCGATGTTTATTCTGTTAGCTATCAGTTTGAAGATGGGCTGATACTCAATCACCACGGAGAACATATCAATAATACGCACGGATTTGTGTGCAACTGTTTTGCTTTTGGCCGGTACGGCTATATGGAAGCAGACTACGAAGGCAAGGCGTACGTTCGCGGCAATAAGGGCGGATATCGAGGCGGGAACGTAAAGAATCTCTACGTCGATGGTATTTCGAGAAATCTCGATACGTTCCACAAAAGCATCGTGGAGAGGATATATGATAACCCAACGGTTGGGTCCAGCGTTGATAGCACCCTTACAACGATTTTAGGGCGAGAGGCAGGAAGAAGAAATACGCTATTGACGATGGATGAGGTTATCAAAGAGAACAAAAAGCTCGAACCGAACCTTAAAGGCCTGAAAGAATAAGTTGGCGAGTGCATCGCTATAGCGTACAGCGTATAGCGTGTAATGGATGCGGAGAGTATGCATATTTCAGGGTTGCTTTGCCAACCAGTTGTCCAGAAGAATCGACAAATCACGAAGGTCAACGTCATTATCGCCATCGAGGTCAGCTCTGCCACACTCGCCGCAGCCGGTTTCCCCCCAGAGCGAGGCGAACACAGCATAGTCGGCAAAGTCCACATCGCTATCGGGCTCAAAGTCTCCGGCAAGGAATGTTCTTGCCGAGTATGGTTGTGATGGAGCAGTTGTGTTGTGGTTGGGATTTTTGTCTCTGGCGGTTACGGTATATGTATATATCGAGTTGGGATTCAGGCCGGTATCTTCATAAGAGGGGCTATCCTGCCAGATGCTGTTGTGGCCGCCACCTGATGTACAAGCGAAGTAGTACTCAACACCGCCTGAGTCAGAGGCCGTCGTTGCCGTCATTGAAATGGATGTGCTGCCTGTTGGATGTGGTGGAACCGCCCAGGTCATAGGATTCGGTGCAGGGATATCGGTGTCGTATGGGGATAGATAACTGCCGGATATAACCTGCTGAGCTATACCGGGTCCCTGCCACGCGACAGCAATGTTGTCGAGGCCCGGACCTTCCTTATGTAGCGCCCTGATATAATATGACTTGCCAGCCGTCAATGTGACCGGATTAGACTTTTGCTCAGAGTAGACGTCCCACTGGCGTGGATTCGTCGCGCCAGGCACCTCGGCAATCTTTCCCGGAAAGGGTGCAGTGGCCAGCCAGAGTTCGGAGTTATCGTCACCAGCAATCCAGAATGTATAGCTGCCTGTCTGGATTGGTGTCAGAAAACCATGGATACGCGTCCCATAGTTGTCTGCCCAATTCGTCGGCCCTTCCATACTGGTGATTTCTTCTCTTCCAGTGGGGTTGTTAGGGTAGTTCGGATTCGAGGTCAGATTGGAGACTAACGTTCCCGGGATGCCTGTCCACCATTCACGAGTAATCGTGCCCGCGTTTTGCCCCGTGGTGAAACTCCAAATATTACCGGTGATAATTTCTCCGAAAATTACTACTTCGTCGATTCGCCAGAAGTAATTAGTGTTGGTATTCATAGACGGGACATAGGAGGTTTCGTTCTGACGTCCCCTGTATTCAGCCGAAGCCGTTGTCGCATTGGCTACAGCATCGTAACTGGTACCGAAATAGACCTCGTGAGAGGCGGCGTTCGCTCCCGGCACCCAACTTAATGTCGCACGTTGAGGTGCGTTTAATTCCAAATTAAACGGGGTGGGGTTTTCCGCCCGGCCACCGGTCATAACTGCCTGAATCGCAGATATATCCAGCGCATAGTTGTAGATGCGAACATTGTCGATTACGCCGTCAAAATAAGAATTGTTCCACCGGCCTACCTTGAAGGTTTTGGTGCCCCCTGTGTTTAATGTTCTTGGCTTGTTCACGACCAGGTAACCGTTGGCATATATCCTGGTTGCGCTGCCATCATGAACATGAGCGAAATGGACCCATTTGTTTTTTGAATCGAAAGTGAAGTCTATGTCTCCTGTAGCCGCATTGCCGCCCCAGTACTGCACCCGCCACTGGTTATCGCTGCCCATTGTTCTCAATGAGAAATCGCGCCCATCCGAATGCTCTCCCGTTTCGTAGATACCACCGTCATTGAAGCTGTGTGTATAGACCCATGCGGTGACGGTCCTTGCAGCATTGCCGTTGAGCCCGAGGTCCGAGGCAATCTTGCCGGTCTCGACGTAGTTACTGACGCCATTAAAGTCGAGTGCTCTGCGAAACGTGCCCGTCACCGACGCGGTGTCAAACGTAAATGTCCCTTGTAAAGTGCCGTCATAGCCGTTACCGCTCGAATCTTTTGCTGTACCGCCGCTGGTTTCATCAAACCTCCAATAACCTACAAGAGATTGCGGGTAAATTTCCAAAAATACCTTTCGTTCCACAATAATGCCGTTGGCGGTATCAGTGAAAATAATTGTATCCTCGTAGGTACCGTAGTTTAGATTCGCCGTCTCAGGGGTTAAATTTGTATTTACGGTTGCCGAGCTATGGGCGCCAATGCTGCCGCCGTAGGAGGAAAGCTTAAACCAATCGGCCGTATGCGATGCAGTCCAGTTCAGCGGGAAGTCCGAGTTGTTAATGAGGGTATAAGTCCGGAGGGATGAGGAGGCAATTGAACGAGGAGATTTATTATAGAAGAGGTCCGTAGGGGAAATCGTAAAAGCCGGCGGTTGGGGCATAATCACAACTGACGGGTCACCGTACAGGTTAAAAACATAATAATTCTTCAACCACAGGTTCATGGCCTCTTTAGTGTTATAAAGCGCCTGGCTAACGGATTGCCTTTCAAGTATTCTTTTGGCGTATTGATAGCCTAACCCGCCAATGGAGGAAGAATTTCGGAAATTACTTTCCCCGACCCAATACCACGAAAGGCGTGTTGCCCCCGTAGTTGCGATGCCGCCATTTTTCAAAATTGAATACGCCAGGTTCTGTGGTTCTTCCGGCTCACTATTATTACAAGAGCCCTGCCAGGTAGCTCCAGGATAACTATCGTTGAGACTGGAAACATCTGAAGTGCTGATAATACCTGATGCTCCCTGGGACCAGCCGTGTGTTGCCCAGACGATAAGACCATACCTGCCCTGGCTCCATTCTGTAGCCGGGTAGCGGGAAGAACGCAGGTATTCCGGTGGAGGTACAGCGCCATAATTTTTGTCGTATATTCTAACGGAAGAGATGCTCTTCGGCTCGAGATGGTCGCCTTTTATCTGTTCGCCGAGCTGGTACGACGGCGTCGAATCATCCAGCGGGACCATTGGAAGCAGGACATTGCGACGCCATTGAGCATCTGCGGCATTTTCGTAATCTATGGTCTTCTGCAGAATGTGGTCAAGGTCACTTGTATTATCGTAATAGGGAATACGCCCTACATACACCTCAAAATATTTCTCTACTTCATTTCCTTGTGTTGCATCGGCTCCTTCCTCCCCGTAGATACCGTCTCCGTCCTTGTCCCAGTCAACTGTCAATTCAGCATAAAAATAATCCGTAGGATGGTCGGAAATACACATCTTCATCGGCACACTACCAGTGTTAGGATGAGGATTGCCTATCAGCAGAACATACAGAATATCCTCGGTGACATAATTGCTCGACAGCCACGCGCGGATGTTATTTGCCGCTGTATCACCGGTGCCCCCGCCCCAGGTGGACTCGGTAACGACTCGAACATTAAAACCCTGTGATTCTTTGTGGCTGACAAATGCGTTCAGCTTGCTGGAAGCATTCTGGATGGCCGATGTCGTTATAATGCAGTAGCCCATCGAACTCAGGTCTGGAGAATCGCTGTTTTCCTCACTGCTGACTTCTGTTGCCATCCGGTTTTTGCTGGCCGAACTATCCCAGGCCGCTCTATCGTAAGCGGCAACAGCTTGAGCGAAATTGACAGCCATGCTCCGTACCCTTGACCGTCCGAGCGGATCCGGCCTGTCGATGTCCGGCAACCCAACCTCACGCTGAAAATCTACCGTAATCTCGGTATTGGTAAGTTGCAGTAACTCGCCGCTAACCGGATTGTACCTGACTAACGGGATGGCTATTTCCGCCAACCGCCATTTGCGAAGCTTACCTGTACCTGACAGCCGAACCTGCTCTTCGGGCCAGAATGCATCGCGTTCGTAAATATCCGCATCGCGGCCGTCAACAATCCGTTTATCCTCAGGCCAGACAACCACTACTTGTCCATTCTCACCCCACGTCGCCATTGGAGGCATTGGTTCTACCTGCCACGTACCTGCAACGGCTTCGTACACCGGCTGCTTAAGACGGCAGGTAACACTCGAAAGGTCCGCATTTGGCGGCAGCAGTACAGTAATCACCTTCCACGGAATCCGGGGTTCGCCCGTATCGTTTAGCCACTGAATGTCGTCACACCTGAAGACTGCCTCATCGGCCCCGCCCAAGTCCACTTCTAATGGAGCCGTCTTCAGCGTTACTATCCTCTCGGTACCGGTACTTAAACTGATGGATGCGCCCTGCACCAGAGTTAAAAACATCAGTACCAATATCGATGCAAAGACCTTAACTTTCATCCTTTCCTCCTTTCAAGAGGCGTTCTGTTTATATAGGCCCACCAGACGTATGGCGGGTCGCTTCCAGAACCGAAAGCGAGAACAGCAAAAGCAGGTCAATATTTTAATTATACAACATCTGGCTTTGAAAAGGAATAGTAATTGAGGGACATAATTGTCCATTTTCTAATGGTGGCACGCTGTTTTCAGCAAACCCTGTTTGATATGGCCGACTGCACTGCGGTAGGCCATCCGGCAGGCAAATTATGAGTAATATCCTTTTTGCGCGCATAATACTTTATAGAAGCCGACAAGAGAATAAGTGGACTCTGATGCAGGGGCTTGCAACTGTCTTATTATTTTACATATCTTTTACTTTCATTAACTCCTTTGTGGGGTTATGCTTAGCATGAAATAATGAGAAACGTTGGGCACAACTGTCAACCATTTAATATCTGAGCTGTCTTAAGTATATAGAAGGGCCTTATGTAAGCCCGAAATAGGTCATAGCTAAACTCTTTTAGGAAAGGTTATAGCAATGCGTAAGAGAATGATTTGGGCAGGTTTAGCATCTTCTGTTGTGCTGTGTGTTGTTTTACTTCTTCATCTGGGCTCAGCCGGTTTCGGCGCACAGTCGGAAAGTCAGGGCAATGCAGAGTTGTCCTTGTTGGAAATTACATCTGAAAAGATTACCGTAGAGTTTCGTCCGCCCGGCGGTACAAGCGGAACGCTCGAGGTGGAACTTTACCAGCTTGACGGCCAGCTCGCCGAACGTCTGGCGGGCAAGCTTCTGGCAAAGGTTACGCGAAAACATCAAGGCAGGCCGCTTCAAATCGAGATGTTTGCACAGATAGATAAGAAGGATTTGGCCAACTATTATCTGCGATACCGCTTCGACTCCGGTGAAACATTCAGGCAGCGAAGTCTCGTATTCGTCGGCGAGATTCTTGAAACTACGGTTCTTGGGCAGCGTGAGTTTGTGGCGGGGACGTCTGCGGTGATAAGGGTGCTGGTGCGAGACCGTGCCGGCGGAGTCCCCATCTACGGGGCAGATGTCGCGGTCGAGCTGACACACGAGGACAAAGTAATTTCCAAATTCAGCGCAAAGACCGACAAGAATGGCGAGGTGGCGGCGAGACTTGAGATGCCGGATGCGCCGCTGCGCGATGCCAAGCTCAAGGTCACGGTGACCTCAAAGACCGGAAAAGATACGGTGGAAGAGACCATTCAGGTCAGAAGTGCCTTGCGGACATTGCTCACCACCGACAAGCCGCTTTACCAGCCGGGCCAGACTATTCACATACGGGCACTAACATTGTCGCAGCCGGAAATGAAACCTCTGGCTGAGTCGGAGGTCATATTTGAGGTAGAAGACTCCAAAGGCAATAAGGTCTTTAAGGTCCGCAGAACTACAGACCGCTTCGGCATCTCGCACACAGATTTTGTTCTGGCGGATGAGTTGAATATGGGGACCTACCGTGTTCGTGCGATTGTAGCGGGCGCCAAAGAAGAAAAGACCGTAACCGTCGAGCGTTATGTGCTGCCGAAGTTCAAAATCGTTTTTACCAGCGACCGCAGTTTTTATCAGCCGGGCGAGACCGTCAAAGGCGAGATACAGGTCGATTACTTTTTTGGCAAGCCCGTCGCTGCCGGTAAGGTAGCGATAAAATGCTCAAAGTTTGACGTCGCTTACGTTGATTTCCAGTCCATCGAGGGTAAGACCGATGAAAAAGGACATTATACCTTTGAGGCTCGTCTGCCGGAGCAATTTGTCGGGCAGCCCTTAGAAGCGGGCAAGGCCTCAGCCAAGTTTGAGATTTCGGTAATAGATACCGCCGACCACAAAGAAACAATTACGAAAAACCTGACTGTAACGGCGTCTCCTATTATTGTGGTCGCCGTGCCCGAAAGCGGAGAGCTTATACCCAGCCTGGAAAATAAGGTCTATATAGTTACCACTTATGCGGATGCAACGCCGGCATCGTGCAAAGTTATTTGGGATAATCCTCCTCATCAGGCAAAACCCATAACCATTGAAACCGATGAGGCCGGTTTCGGCGAAGTCGCATTCGCACCTGAAGATGATAGCGCGATAAAGATGTCACTGACTGCGAAAGATACTAAAGGTCACACCGGCCAGGCCAATGTAGAATTAAAAACAAAAGAGCGCAAAGATGATGATGTGGTACTCCTTCGCACCAATAAAGCCCTCTATAAGGTGGGTGACGAGGTGACGCTCTCTATATTTTCCACACGCAAATCAGGGACGGTGTATATCGACCTTATCAAAGACCGTCAAACTTACCTGACGCGAACGCTGGGGCTAAAAGGCGGCCAGGCATCGGATAAGGTGACATTGGATGCGACACTGGCAGGGACGGTTCAGTTCAATGCTTATCTTATTGGTAAAAATGGCGTGATTGTCCGCGACCAGCGGTTGGTGTTAGTTGACCCGGCAAATGATTTGCAAATAAAGGTCGGCAGTGACAGCGAAACATACCTGCCAGGAACAGAAGCGAAGCTGGAATTTAAGGTAACAAGTAAAAACGGCAGCGGGGTAGCATCGGCGATTGGCGTTATGGTGGTTGATGAGGCAGTCTTTGCCTTACAGGAGATGCAGCCGGGACTGGAGAAGGTCTATTTCTACCTTGAGAAGGAGATTGCGACGCCTCGCTATGAAATCCACGGCTACGAGCTTGACCAGTGTATATGTCCGCCGATACCGCTTCCGGGCGTAAGGCCGGTCGAAGCTCGCCGGGATACCGCTGCCCGCGTGCTTCTTGCATCGGCCAAAGGAGTGGGCGATTATCCTCTCCATGTCAATACCTACGAGCGGGACAATAAGGCACAGGCCTTTGTGGAAAAGATGGCCCAGCGTATGATGCCGAGATACCAGAAAATTCAGGAAGCTCTAAATAAGTTTTCTGAGAAGCACCGCGGCAAAAAAACTTTCACGAAAGGCATTGACCTTAGCGTTCTGGTGCAGGAAGGGTATGTAAGGGAGGCGGATATTCTTGACCCCTGGGGCAGCGCAATGAAGATTGTCGGCAGGTGGTGCGAGAGCTGCCAGAACTATCACGGATTTGTGCTCGCATCGGCTGGAATAGACGGCGCCTGGGACACCATAGATGACCTGACTGTGCCGACCTTTCCACAGGATGGCAAGGGAATCCACAATGGGCGCCGCGGAGATTTTGCGATGGAAGGAGTTATAGGAGGGGCTGCTTTTGCTGAGCATGCTGCTGCTGGCCGGCTGGCTATGAAACAGTTGGAAGAACCGGCAAGACCAAGTCAAACCACCGCAGGCATCAAGGAGGCCGGCTTGGGCGCTGAGCCGGTTCGGATTCGTCAGTATTTCCCGGAAACGCTGTACTTTAATCCAGCTTTAATTACCGATGGAGAAGGCAGAGCGGTGTTGAATGTGCCGTTAGCTGATTCAATAACAACCTGGCGAATGACCTGTATGGCTTCATCGCTTGCAGGCCAGCTTGGCTCGACAATGGCGGGCATCCGTGTGTTCCAGGATTTCTTTGTGGACATTGATTTCCCCGTTTCTCTGACGCAAAATGACCAGGTCCACGTCCCCGTAGCTATATACAACTACCTCAAGACCGACCAGAAGATTGTGCTTGCGGTCCAGAAAGAGGACTGGTTCGAGCTGCAGGGCGTGGCGGAAAAAACGGTTACACTTGCGCCATCGGAGGTCAGGGCTGTGTATTTCCCAATTACCGCCCGCAAGATTGGTTTCCAGAAGTTTACCGTAACAGCCCGCGGCTCTAAAAAGAGCGATGCGGTTGCCAGAACTGTTGAGATTGTGCCGGATGGCAGGGAATGTCTGGTCAGCGAGAGCGGTCGTCTGGAAGGCACCATCACCCATACCATAACCATACCAGATGGTGCTATCGATGATGCCAGTAAGATATTCGTGAAGATTTATCCGGGCGTGCTCAGCCAGGTAATCGAAGGGCTGGATAAGATGCTGCGTATGCCGTTCGGATGTTTCGAGCAGACCTCATCTGTTACCTATCCGAATGTCCTTGTTCTGGACTATATGAAGACCGCCGGCAAAATCACGCCTGAATTGCAAATGAAGGCCGAAGGATTCATCAACGCCGGCTATCAGCGGCTGGTGTCATACGAGGTGCCGGGCGGCGGATTTGAGTGGTTCGGTAAGGCACCCGCCCATCGCATCTTAACTGCGTACGGGCTGATGGAATTTTATGATATGAGCAAGGTCTATGAAGTTGACCCGGCCATCATTACCCGGACACAGCAGTGGCTTGCAAAATGCCAGGAAAACGATGGCTCATATAAACCATCCGAGGGCGGCATTCGTGAAGGTGCGGTTGATAAGTTTACCGATAACGTCCTTCGTAACACGGCATACATTACCTGGGCGCTTGTCTCGACCGGCTATAAAGGGCCGGAAATCGGTAAGGGCGTAGAATATCTGAAGAACCATATTAGCGAGATGAAGGACAATTATACCATTGCTCTGACTGCCAATGCGCTGGCCACAGTGGACCCGGAGGATAAGACCACGCTTGAGGTTCTTCAAAAGCTCTTTGAGAAACGGGTAGAGAAAGATGACATTGCATACTGGCCGTCACAATCTGAGACGCCTACGTGTGGCTCCGGCGCTGCTGCGGATATAGAGGTAACTGCTCTGGCAGTGCAGGCGTTTGTCCGCTGCGGGCGGGAACTGGGGACCGTTGGTAAGGCAATAACATATCTGGTAAAGAACAAAGACGCCTACGGAACATGGCAATCGACCCAGGCGACGATTCAGGCGCTGCGTGCAATGCTGATGGCAGAGCGCGGCGCAACAGCCAAGACAAACGCCACTATTGATGTGGTATCTAACGACCAGAGTATCTCCAAGCTCAAAGTTGATGAAAGCAATAGTGACGTCCTCCAACTGGTTGACCTGAAAGACCACACCCGCAAAGGCAACAATACTATTGCGCTCAAATTTGAAGGTAAAGGTGCGCTATTGTATCAGGTGGTGGGTCGCTATTTTGTACCTTATGCGAAGGAAATAAAGCCGGTGCCAGAGGAGCTGATGACTATCAAGGTTGAATACGACCGCACACAATTAGCTGCGGATGACATTATCAATGTTACTGCTACCGTGACCAACAATCGTCGCGGACGGGCCAAGATGGTTATTGTTGACCTCGGCTTACCGCCGGGATTTACGCTGATACCCGACAATCTGAACAAGCTGGTAGAAAAAAGCGTTATAGAGAAATACTCAACCACGGGCCGGCAGATAATCGTATATCTTAGAGAAGTTGACCACGCAAAGCCGGTCGAGATTAAATATCAACTGCTGGCCAAATACCCGCTCAAAGCCAAGACGCCAAAGTCTGCCGTCTATGAATACTACAATCCTGATGTCAGGGTGGAAGCTAATCCTGTGCAGTTGACTGTCTCGGCCCGGGAGTAGCAGATTAAACACATGGCTCGTCGCTCGTTATTCATATCTCGTATCCCGCACTACGAAATATGCTCCACGAGCGACGAGCTACGATTCAAAGCAATCTATCGACAATAAATCTTGCACCGAAAAATATATCAGCGCCCATTGCCAGGCAAAGTAGAATCGCCCGGACGGGAAGCCGCCTTTCGACGAGCAATTTTGCCCGCGCCAGAAAGAAAATAACGAGCATCGTAACTGCACCGAGTGTGTACATCTTGCCGGTCTCGGTAAAAACCCTCGCGTATCCTGCCGCAAGCCCTACGAAGACCTGAAAGTATTTTGTTGCAAGCAAAAGTGTCGCGATGGCGAGCACGCCGCAAATTCCTGCGATTGTCAGGACCCACTTTCTGTCGGCAAAGCCAGCCAAGATAAGTCCCTGTATCCCTGCACCGATAAGAATCGAGCAACACATCGCAGCGATAGTGAGCCACATAATAGGGCTGATGTTAAGAAAGGGGCTGCAAAAGGCGAGGACTGCCGATACGGCGAGAATTGTCATAACGCCTATTCGCCGAGCTGCCAGGAGCATAGAAAAACCCATAACGAGCGGCGCTACGGGGATATGATAAAAGCCGACCAGCGTCAGCCCTCGCTTAGCAGCAACCAGCGGAGCGACGAGAGCGAAGAAATCGGCTAAATGTAACTTTGCCCCTCTGGGAACTGCGAACAGGCGGCATTGCACCGAGACCTGAAAGAAGACAATTATCGCCACAAAAGGCAGGAACGAAAAGCAAGCTTCCCATAGGCGGGGCCACCTGGTTTTAGGAATAAAGGCGGCGGGGCAAAATAGCCAGGGTATGGTTGCCGCCAGAAAACCTGCTGTCGGGTGGAATTTAGCCAGGCCGAGCATAAATGGCCCAAAGCCATAGATAGCGCCTGCGAAAAAAGACCCGACGGATGAGGACACCCACCGCCGGCTTAAAACGTAACAGCCCAGAGAAGCCAGAGATGGATTTACCACCAGAAGGTATTGCCACCTGTTGAAGCTTCCCAGATATGGCTGATATAGATAGACGGCGAAGGCAGCATATATTGCCCCCGCCGCAAAGAACTTGCCCGGACTATGTGATTCCTTATTCATTGTTTAGCGGATACGTATGTTATTTATTGCTTTCCTGTTGTTTCAGTATCGCTTGTGACACTCGCTGGACGTAATCGAACGGGTCTTTCACAGCGGCCTTTATCTGCGGCAAAGCCGGCTGGGCCTTGTTGCCAATTCTGCTCAGAGCAATTGCCGCATAAAGACGAGCAGTATCGGTTTCATCCTGTAGTGCTTCGACCAGCACCGCCAGTCCCTCTTCTTCATCGCCCCATTCACACATCGCCTGTGCTGCGGTGATACGTACCACCGGCGCAGAATCAGCCAACATCTTCTTCAGCACAGCTTTCGCCCGCTCCATATCCTTGGTCTCCTTACAACTATTATGCAGCCCTACCACAGCCCAGTAACGAACTGAGCTGTATTTGTCACCCAGTGCCTCGAAATATTTGGGTATTGCTTTCCGGCCTAATCCATCTAAATCTTTGATTTTTCGCAATCTCTCAAGCAGGTCTGTCTTATTAAGCTTGTCCATCCAGTGCAAAACATTTTCACCAGCCGCAGGTGGTTGTTTAGCTATCGCTGTTTCGTCACCAACTTTGAACCTCACCTGGTCGCTATCTGTAAAACCAATCCGACAGGCTTTAGCAAAAAGTACCTGACCGGGTTTGAGTGTTACCGGTTTAGTATATAATTTCCAGCCGGTCTTTTTATTTCCACCGTCCCCAATTTTATAGGCGATAGATGCACTGGCTGTCGCACAAGCGATTGTAACGCTCCTGCCTTTGTTGGCTGCTCCGGAATTCGTCTGAAAGATTGGCTCTGCTGTCTCTTGCCACTTCCCACCCGGCCGTTTCATTTCATCAAACTCCGGCTCCGGAATCAACCCGACGTCGCAGGTCTCCTTCATCCATTTCCGGTGCACATCCCGCATTCGCGCGAGCACGTCCTTGTACTTTGGGTCTTCCGCCAGGTTCTTGACCTCGTGCGGGTCGGTAACAGTGTCGTACAGCTCTTCGATGGGTTTGGTTTCGAGGAAATAATGTTTCTGTGGCCCAATTAGTTTGCCTTCAGCGTTGAGGCGGCGCATCTCCTGCATTGTCGGCATCTGGTTCATATAATCGACGTCCTGCCCGTAGGTAACGTGCGGCATATAGTTACGGATGTATTTGTAACGCTTATCACGCACCGCACGGATAATGTCATAGGCTTCGTCCATACGGTCGCGAGCGGCGAAAATGTACTCGCGGGGCTTTGCCTTTTGACTGCCGAGAAATGCCTTGCCCTGGATATGTCCCGGTATCTTTACGCCGGCAAGTGAAAGCATAGTCGGCGCAAAATCAATGAAAGTTATCAGGTCGTCATTGACGGTGCCGGGTTTGACGGCATCGGGATTGCTTGGAATAGCAAGTTTTCGCAGTTTTTCCGGCACCCGAATAATCAGCGGGACCTTGATACCCGAGTCGTAAATCCAGCGTTTTCCCCGCGGCAGCCCGCGACCATGGTCGCCCCAGAACCACACTATCGTGTCATTAGCAAGACCATCGTCTTCGAGCTGCTTGAGGATGTCACCGACCTGCTTATCCATCAGCGTAATAATATCGTAATATTGCGCCCAGTCCCGGCGCACCACAGGAGTATCGGGATAATAAGGCGGCAGCACCGCCTTGGCCGGGTCGTGCTTCTCGTGCGGTTCAAGGCCCTCCAGACGCTGTAGCATCCCTTTGCTTCTATTGCGAATCTGGCTTTCGTGGGTAGTTGTGAAATTGAAGACAGCAAAGAACGGCTGGTCCTCGGTGCGACCGCGCCAGTGCGCCTTGTTGCTGCATTCATCCCAGGCGGTCGGCGGCGGGTCGAACTGATAATCAGTCTTGACGTTATTGGTGCAGTAGTAACCCGCTGCTCTAAGATATTCGCTAAAGCATTTTATGTATGCCGGCGGCACGCCCTTGCAGCGCATCTGATGAGTGCCGATAGTGGTCGGATACATCCCGGTAATGATACCTGACCTTGCCGGAGCGCAAACCGGCGCATGCGAATAAACGTTCGCATAGCGCACAGCCTGGGCCGCAAACTTATCTATATTAGGCGTTACGGCATAACTGTCACCATAGCAGCCAAGGTCGGGGCTAAGGTCTTCGGTACTAATCCACAGCAGGTTTGGCTGGCTTGCCCCCCGCGTCTTCCTGTCGGAATACAGGAGCGGGGGGTGGGTTTTCGATATTTCCTCACCAGAAAAGACTCTTTCAGGTAAGAGCATTGCAGCTACAGAACCACAGCTACTGTGAAGGAACTGCCGCCGGTTTATGGTGTGCTTGGAACTTGCCATGAAAGGTTTCTCCATACTTTGGGTGTTAAAGTGGTTTTGTAACTATTTATCATAAATATCTGCACACAAAGCTTCTGCGGAGCGCGCTGTTAGAAATAATGGTAGATTTTCTAACGGCGTGTGCCAAGGATTTCCAGCGACTCTTTGATGACCGGAAATGCTTTTGTTGTTACCCGGGGGTCATACAAATCGCCGGTTACTTCCATTTGGACAACCGCCTGGCCAAGACCTTCGGCAAGAGACTGCAAAACGGAGGGGTCAGCCGTGGCAAGACGGCGACCTCTGGCAATCAGAATCAAATCGACATTGCGGCTGGGAAAGTTCATCCAGCCAGAGCCGTAAAAGGCCAGTGCCTCACCCGACAGGTCGAGCTTTTTAAAAAAGAGGCGGTCGTGCTTGATATATGAATCAACAAGCATTCGGTCAAAGGCAAAATCTTTCGGCTCCGTCAGTCTTAGCACCTGTAAGACCTTGCCGAGCGGTGAGAGCCGACCGACCTGCATATCGCTTATTGCCAGCCGGCATATACCGATGCGAGAGGATGCGTCGGCGGTGTTGACACCGAGGCTCAAGGAGCCGCTCATTTTGCCGCTGGTGGGTTCAGTATCCGGGGTTTGTTTTAGCTTTGTGTCAGAAAGGAATTGCTTCAGGTCAACATTGTCGAAGGCAATCTGCATCAGATACTGCAAAACGCTTTTGGCGGAATGTTTGAATTCGAGTTTGCCCGTCAATTTGCCGCCGTAACAATCAGCAATCAATTTTTTAGTCGTCCAATTGTCCAGGTTGGGGTCATAATAGATATCGGCTGTCAGAGCGGTTAGAGATTTATCCAGAACTCTGAAAGTGCCTTCGGAAAGAGCCGCCTGACCATTACAGAGACCGACACCGGTTTTATACAAAGCTTTTGTTTTCAACGCTGCGTCCAGTTTGGCTTTGGCAGCAGATACGCTGAAACTACAGCCCTTAAATCTGGCAGCACCGGTAAGGTCGATGTATTTTTCACCGTCATCCGCATTGAAGACGCTTATGTTCTCCAAATCCAAGTCAAATGTGCCGGCAGGCGAAAGGTTGTGGTAAATAGACTGACCCGCCTGCGGCAAGGCAACACCAAATCGCTCGTCAAAGGAAATATCTTTAGCTGAAAGCTGCAACACCGCGCTATTGAAAGCGTTATCGGTCAGGGATATTTGGCCGTTTAGTTTTATGGTCGAAGTATTGGCCGACATCAGAACGTTATCGGCTGGGGCTGCGGTAATATCCTGGAGCTTGATGGTGTCGTTTGTCGCTGTTAAGGTGCCGGTGACGTCTTTCAGCGGATAGGGGAACCGCTTAAAACTGATATTGTCACCCAGGCAATCTACCGCTATTCTGTAAACAGGGTGAGCCGCGCTATTGGCTTTGCTCAAATCTGCGCTGAGGTTTACTTTGCCGTTCGCTTGAAGTTTAGGGACAAGGTTTTTCAGCGACAGGGGCAATGCCGCAAACAAATCATCGTTTAACTGCGTCTCCTGGAGCTTTACCAGCAAACTATAGCAGGACCGCTGGGCTTGCTGGCCCGGCCAGATTTGGCCGGTCAAGGAAAGCTGACCCTGGTTATACAGGCCGGCGAAGTCTTTGACATTTATCAAATCGGGGGTAAAAATGGCGCGTGCCGATATATCGCAGATAAGACCCGGGAACTCGTTCGACCGCAAAGAAGCATTTTTGAAAGACAAGTCAGCGGTGTAATTTGCGGAGTCAGGATTCTGCTTAGATGTTGAAACATTTATGCGGCCGTCGGCCAGACCGGTGAGGTCAAACTGGTCGGACAGATGCCTTTGCTTCTCCGGCAAAGCCTGCTTTAGTGTCGAATCCATCGGCACATTATTTACGTCAATTGAGATATCATATATCGGTTTATCATCGCCGCGCATCGCCACTTTGCCGTTCAGGGTAATCTTGCGCCAGTCCTGCTGCGAAATGACATCCGAGACGACTATGCTGCTGCTATCGAAAAAGAGTTTGCCGGTAAGATTTTTTAATGGATAAGGGAAATGCCGGTATATGGCCTCGGCGCCGAGGAGCTTGACCGCCAAAGTTTCTTTCTTGTCGGTTTTCGAAAGACGAGCGAGCTGGTAATCTATGGCCGCCAGGCCCTGCGGAGAAAAAGCAGACCAGAAATCTTTCTGCCTGGCACTCAGCGCATCATAGAGGTCATTATCGAGGGCCATATTGTCACTTGTAATGCGGACTTGGTATTTCCAATCCGGGCCGAAGTCCCGCATCCAGCCATTAATCGAAACTTTGACGTCTTTGTGCTCGCCGACAAGGTTATTAAGTGTCACGTTGTTATTGGTGAAATCTACCTGCCCGGTTAAGTGCTCTACTGAGTATGGAAACCCATAGTAGCAAATGGCAACATCCTTACAATAAACTTTACCGGAGACCGAGCTCTCGCTTAGTCGGTTTAGATTGCCTGAAGCATTGAGGTCTAAATCAATACGCCCCGAAGGCTGGTAACGGTCGAAGAATCTTTGCAAAGCAGTCAATGGGCCGGACCTTTCCAGAAAAGAAGGGCTGACTAACGCAAATCCGCTCAGGCTGGGGCTGCGCTTGGTTCGCAAGTCTTTTATTCTCAGTTTCAGCAAAAAAGAGCTGTCGCGGTCATACTTGAACTCGCCGGATAAGAGGTCTATTGCCCACGCTGTTTCGAACGCGGAGATGTCTGTGGACGAAATTCCGCCTGCAATTGTAATGACACCGGGCCTCCAGGAGCCCGTCAGGCGGCTTTTGCCAAAACCGCTGGCCAATCTTGCTGTCGTGATTTCGAAGCTGTAGCCATCCTGTATTTGTGTGTCAAATCCGAATCTTGCATTGAGGGGTACTGAAGCAACAACCTTCACCTGCCCGTTTGAGATTCTACCATATTGCAGTGTTCCGCCCTCGAGAGTAACCAACGGCATCTTACCGGAGCCGCCCTTGGGGACCTTGATTTTAAGTGCGGATAAATTCCACAGGCCTGTATCTAAATTGTATTGGGCTTTGAAAAGGAAATCATTAACACTTATAACTTTTAAGCGAGGCCGCAGCAACAATAAGCTGCCTAATCCAAAGCGTCCCCATACAGTGCCCGCCTTCAATATAAAATCGTCGCCCCCTTGTTCTTTATAAGGGCTAATTACAAGGTTTTTGATAAAGACCGAGCCGTTAGAATGAAAAACGAGCGATTCAGCTTTAATTTTCGTGCCAGTCAACTCCGCAATCTGTCCTATGGCGATACGACAGAGGACTCGGCCACCCAGAATGAAACCGAGCCACAGAATGGCAGCCAAAATCAAAGCTGCAAGAAAACAGCGAAAGATTCTTTTAACAGTTCTGGCCATAATGGATGCGTTTGGATAAAAAGGTTTCGTCTTAACCTATGGTTTTGAGCTTTTACCTCTGCGTTTTACACTTTCTTATCGCCTTATCCGCGATATCCCGGCGGCAATAAGCCCCTTCAAATTTTATTTTATCCACCGCCTTATATGCCCTCGCTTTAGCATCCGCAATCGTCTCTCCGAGGGCGGTTACGCCCAGGACCCTGCCGCCGTCAGTGACAATATCGCCGTCTCGGCTTTTGGTGCCTGCGTGGAATACAATAACATCTTCGAACTGCTGTGCCTCCTGGAGTCCGGTTATTTTCTTGCCCTTCTGGTAATTGCCCGGATAGCCGCCTGAAGCCATCACGACACAAACTGCAGGGCGCTCGTCCCACTTGAGGGTTATATCTTCCAATGTGCCGTCACAAACAGATAGGCAAACTGCCAGTAAGTCGCTTTTCAGCCGCATAAGAATCGGCTGCGTTTCAGGGTCGCCGAAACGAACGTTGAATTCGAGCACCCTCGGCCCGCCGGCGGTAATCATAACGCCGGCATACAGGACGCCCTTATACGGTGTGCCGTTGCGATTCATACTATCCACAACCGGCACAAGAATTTCGCGGGTAATCTGATTCATCAATTCGTCAGTGACAACCGGCGCCGGACTGTAAGCACCCATTCCGCCGGTGTTGGGCCCTGTGTCGCCATCTCCGATGGGCTTATGGTCCTGCGAGGATTCCATAACGTAGATATTTCGACCGTCCACGAAAGCTAATATCGATGCCTCTTCACCAAGCAGTTTGTCCTCGACGATGATTTTGTCGCCTGCCGGGCCGAATATCTTGTCGCACATTATTTTTTCAGCCGCCAAAATACCGTCAGCAGGATCATCGCAGACAAAAACACCCTTACCTTTTGCAAGGCCTGCCGCCTTTACCACTACTGCCTCATCTCTGCTTGCGATATATGCTTTCGCGTCGCTGAATCTATCGAAAATTCTGCCCTCAGCAGTGACGATGGAGCCGGAGCGCATAAGCTGCTTTGCAAATGCCTTGTCGGCTTCGAGCTGTGCGGCTTCTCGAGTGGGGCCAAACGCCTTTATGCCAACAGATTCAAACGCATCAACGACCCCTTCTGCAAGCGGGTCTTCCGGACCGACTACCACAAGACCTACACGGTTCTGACGTGCAAAATCCACCAGCTTCTCTGTATCATCGGCCTTGATAGGGACATTCTGCCCACATTGTGCTGTGCCGGGATTACCCGGGGCGATATAGAGTTTGTCCAGCTCTTTGGACTGAGCCAGCTTCCAGGCGATAGCATGCTCCCGCCCGCCATTACCAATCAAAAGCACATTCATCAGAAAAACCCTAAAATAGTATTTGGCGACTGAATTGTTCGCCCGGCAATAGCAAAAATCTATGCCGAATCCGCGAGCGTACCGGATAGCTCACCACTACCGACTATCGACTAATGACTATTGACTAAACAATAATCTACCAGAGGCGGCTATTCTGCTCAAGCCGATAATTGATTATCGATGGGATGGGAAGGGAACCCACCGCAGGCGGGTATGACCGATAAGTGCTATAAGGAACCGAAGAGAATATGGCTCACCTTCGGCAGGCAAAAATTTCCAAAAAAACTGTTTTCTCTCACCATATTCTCATTTTTGGTTTGGTAGTATAGTGCGCGACAACGGCTATATAGGCCCGCTGGTCTGCATAGGGCGGTCTGACCATGGTGGCAGCCGTCAAATTCTCCGCCTTTTAAAACTTCTGCGTTTTGGTCGGTTAGGGTTGTGACAAGTGCACGAAAAAGCGCAAAACCGGAAAGAGTTTTGGAGCGAATTTGGCAGTATCGGAATACTGTGGGATGTTACTAATCGACGTATATGGGAAATTCCGGGTGAATAAAAGCGAAAACTATGCGTACCAGAGATAAGATTGCGGTATTATTGTTGGTCGGCATCTGTTACTCCTTATTGTTTTACAAGATTCACAATTTGGGGGGTGCCATTTCCCGGGCTTTGCCGCAAAGACATTACGAACTCTTGTTAAATATGAGCCTCACTGCACATAATGATGACATTCAATTGCGTGTTGCACTTCCACCGCAGATAGACCGCCAGATAGTCAGAGAGGAGTTTTTCGGCTCGCCGGAGTTTGCGTTTCATATCAACCGTGATGGGGCTAATCGGTGGGGGATTTGGGAGAAAAGCAATGCAACGGGCTATTATGCCCTGGTTTACTCTGGAACGGTACGCGCAGAAGCAAGGAGGTACAAATTACCACCGCGAATAGACTTGCCCAGGCGGGTTCCGGCGGAGGTGGAATCCTATCTTCTTCCTTCAGAATACATTCAGGCAGATTCAGCCGAGGTCAGGAATCTTTTCGAACAATTAGTTCCTGCTTCGGACCGTGGGAACGCAGCCGCCGTAGTCCGCACTGCCTTTGACTATACTTCGAAGATGATCCGAACCGTTGAGCTTAAAGGCACAACCGATGCGATAACAACACTGCGTCTGGGCGAAGCATCGTGTGGTGGAAAGTCCAGGCTTTTCGCAGCCCTTTGCAGAGCGGGAGGCATACCGGCGCGACTTGTAGGCGGTTTGATACTGAAAGATGGAATTTGGCGTTCGAGCCATATTTGGGTGGAGGCGTGGATTGCTGGAATGTGGGTTCCTTTCTGTCCATTAAATGGATATTTTGCCGAGATTCCTTCGCATTATCTCATCCTCTATTATGGAGACCAACCTCTATTAACTCACAGTGCGGACATTAACTTCAACTACTCCTTCCACGGGAAGAAGGTGCTGGCCCCGCCGGCAGAGGCAATGCAGGCAGCTAAAAAGTTTCCGGCCGGAACACTGAGCTTGTGGTGGGCATTCGAGCAGGTTCGAATACCGCTTAATCTGCTGAAGATTATACTGATGATTCCGTTTGGAGCGCTGGTTGTTGTATTGGCGCGGAACGTAGTTGGAATAGAGACATTCGGAACGTTCATGCCCGCGCTGATGGCAGTGGCGTTCAGGGATACCGGGCTTGCCTGGGGTTTGATGCTTTTCCTGGCTATCCTATTGTGTGGTGGAATTATTCGGTGTGGTCTGCAGTGGTTTCAGTTATTGCATACACCGAAGCTTGCTATCCTCATGACGGCCACTGTGACGTTCATAATGGCTGCTATCCTCTTAGGTGTTGCAACGGGCCAGGTCCTGCCCACAAGGGCAAGCACTTTTCCTCTTATGATACTGACTCTGACTGTGGAGCGTTTCGCCATCATTTGGGAGGAAGAGGGTTTAGGAAAAGCTACCAAGGTTGTTGTCGGAACCGTGTTCGTGATTGCAGGCGCATTTGCGGTCATGAATTGGCAATCGCTTCAGATTATTGTGGTTACTTTTCCGGAGACACTGTTGCTGGTTGTCGCTGCATTTGTGATTGTCGGCAGGTGGACTGGTATGAGATTTGGTGAGTATATGCGTTTCCGAGAGTTAATATTCAGGAAGGAACGGTAACCATGTTCAAATTCTTTTCCAGAGTTATGCACCTCGGCGATGATGTGCTCGGCATCAACGCTCGCAACCTGGATTTCGTTTATAAGCTCAACCGCAGGAAGTATTTTCCAACGGCCGACGACAAACTTATTGCAAAAGAAATACTCAGCGCCGCTGGAGTGCCGACTCCGCCTACGCTGACGATTTTTCGCAGCCATTGGGAGTTGAAAGATATAGAAGCGCGAACCGGGGCCATTGATGGTTTTGCCGTTAAACCGGCACAGGGGTCTGGTGGGCGTGGGATACTGATTGTTCGCCGGGATTTTGCAGGCAGATTGACTACTATCGGCCAAACCGGCTGGACTCCCTTTGGCATAGAGGACCTAAAAACACACATTAGCTATATTCTATCCGGCCTGTACTCCTTAGAGAAACTCTCGGACAGGGCTTTTCTGGAACAGCTTCTGGAACCAGAGGATATTCTGGGAGGGCTGTCTTACAGAGGGGTTCCAGATATTAGGGTGATTATGTGTCAGGGTCAGCCGGCAATGGCAATGACGCGATTGCCTACTCAACGGTCTCGTGGACGAGCAAATCTCCATCAGGGCGCTTTTGCGTTTGGTATTGATATGGAGACAGGTCAGACAACTCACGCTGTGCTGGGCAACCAAAACATCACCAGGCATCCTGATACTGGCCAGCCTCTTCCAAGGGTAAAGATACCTGCGTGGAAGGATGTGTTGGAAATATCCTCGAGGGCTGCGCGATGCGTTGAGCTGGGTTATGTAGGTGTCGATATTGTCATAGATAAACGTCTCGGGCCTGTTGTTCTTGAGCTTAATGCCAGGCCAGGGCTTAACATTCAACTGGCCAACAGAGAAGGGTTGGCAAGGAAACTATACGAGGATAAAAAACCTTGAGACAGAATCGGAAAGATCATCTGTTTATTGCAGGGATAGTGTGTTTTGTGGTCGTAGCTTCTCTTGTCGCGTGGCGCCTATGCAGCAGCAACGGTCCACATGATATTGTCCCGGTTGAGGATGTTACAGTATTGACGGAACTCAAACCCGGACAGCAGGCAGAGTCACGGCAGGACAAACGATACATCGACATGCGGGATTCCCCTAAAGCGGCCAAATTCATGTTGGATGAAGACTACATTGAAACGAGCAACCCCATTCTTGCGGAAGCAATCCGCCTGAGGCGCGACGGGAAGCTGGCCGAGGCGATAGACATACTGAAAGCCAGTCTGATACAACAACCGGAGAACGCCGAGGTTATGACTGGGCTGGGATATGCGTTGACTTTGGCCGAAAAGCTGGATGAAGCTATAAGTATCCTGTCAAGGGCTATCGAATTAGACCCTAACAATGCCCGCTCCCACTGTAATCTCGGTGTCGCAAGGTCGCTATCCGGCGACCCCCTCGGCGCGATAGAATCCTATAGGCGCGCAATAGAAATAAAGCCCACATATACTCGCGCTCTTTACAATCTCGGTGTTATCTATCTAAGAACGGAAAATCTTGAGGCTGCCGAGGATTACTTCAGGCAGGCAACAAAAGGGGGCGGTGGCGAGACTGGAGCAAAGGCCTATTTTCAGATGGGTTTTGTGCTTTCTCAAAGAAACCGTATCGACGATTCCATAGCAGCCTATCGCCAGGCAATTATGTTGAAACCCGACTACATCGAGGCCCGAATCAACCTATCCTTAGCGCTCGATGACCGCGGCGATATTGACAGTGCGATTGCGGAACTGGAAAAAGCCGCTCGTCTGGATCCGGAGTCGGCTACCGTTCACTTCAATTTGGGGCGACTATATTCCAAGTCTGGCAGACTCGAGGATGCGGCGTCGAGCTATACCCGGGCGGCTCAAGCGGATCCGAATATGGTGAAGGTATTTTTCAACCTTGCAGTGGTTTCGGGAAAGCTGGGCAATCAGGACAGAGCCATTTCGGCCTATGAAAAGGTTCTGGCGCTCGAACCGGAAAATACAAAGGCACTCATGTATCTGGGCCGCATTTATAAAGAACGGAAAGACGCCGAAAAAGCTGAGTATTTCTTTAAGCGAACTATTGAGGTTGACCCCCGGTTTGCTGGGGCGTGGAACAGCTTGGGCGCCCTATATGCGGACCAGCACCGTTATGCGGAGGCTTTGAAGCACTATAACGAAGCTATTCGAATTGACCCTGAGTCGATACCGGCCCGGTTCAACCGGGCGATGGCTCTATCGAACCTTGGAAAGGAGAATGAGGCGGCAGCAGCCTTCAGGGATGTCCTCGATAGGGACCCAACTCGTCTCCCTGCCCGCCAACGCCTGGGCATGCTGTATGCAAAGCTGGGCGAAAAAGACCAGGCTGTCTCCGAGGCGATAAAACTGGAAAAACTTGCCCCGGAAGACGCGAATGCCGTCTCAGCTATCGCATATATCTACTCTCAAATCGGCCGTACCGCCGAAGCCATACCGTGGCTTCAAAAAGAGAGCAAATTGGAACCCGGAAACGCTACCGCCAGATACAACCTTGGTGTCGCATACGGCAAGCTCAACAGGTTTGCAGATGCGATCGCAACATATAAAACCGTCGGTGAGAAACAGCCTAAACACTGGAAATCGCTGCTCAATATGGGCTACGCATACTTGAAAATAGAGCAGAAAGAACAAGCCAGGGAATGTTTTCAGCGCGTTCTGGAGATTCAACCGGGCAACACAGATGCAAAACGAGAATTACAAAAACTCATCGTGAAGGAATAGAACGGAAGAATCATTTTTAAAAGAATGAAAAGAGGTTGAGATAAAAGTAGCTGCTGATGGAGCACTCCTCAGCAAGCAGGCTGAAGACGAGGACGGTGATAATGACAACGACGATGAAAAATAATAAAGGTAGCGCCACATCGGGCTTTCGCAATTGAAGTATGCACCGCCAAGTGATAAGATATTGTCACTTAGCGGTCTTTTTTTGTGAGTATTCAGATGCGTCTGCTGCTTATAGAAGACTATCGGCCTTTGCAAGAATCCCTTAAAAAGGGGCTGCGGGAAGCAGGTTTTGCAGTGGATGCTACGGGCGATGGCCAGGAGGGCCTGTGGTACGCAATGAGTAACGATTACGACGTGATTATCCTGGACCTGATGTTACCCGGCCTGGACGGCCTCAGCCTGCTCAGCAGGATAAGAGCTAAGGGCCGACAGAACCATGTATTGGTCCTGACGGCTAAAGATACCCTGGAGGACCGCGTAAAAGGTTTGGACCTTGGCGCCGACGATTACCTGGTCAAACCATTTGCATTCGAGGAACTGCTGGCGAGAGTTCGGGCATTAGTACGTCGCACCTACGCAAAAAAGACCCCTTACATTGAGGTTCAGGACCTGCTGATTGACCTGACGACACAGAGAATTTGGCGCGGCCAAGAAGAGATTTATCTTACCCCTCGCGAATACGCACTATTAGAATACCTGGCCATACGCGCAGGTCAGACCGTGTCCCGCACCGATATATGGGAGCACCTGTACGAGTTTGACTCCTCCGCCTCCAGTAACGTAGTGGACGTGTACATCGGCTACCTGCGCCGAAAAATCGAACGCCCGGGCAAACCTCCTTTGATTCGCACCGTCCGGGGTCGTGGCTATATTTTAGGAGCACAATCGTGATGCGTTCACTCCGGACTCGTTTGCTTGTGGGCATAGTAGGGGGGATGATGCTGCTGTTGCTTGTCTTTAGTCTCATCATTTATACGCTGATCCGTCGCGCGCTTGTCAACCAGTTCGACGCATCACTGCTGTCCACAGCCCGGATGTTGGCGGCATCGGTCGAACAAGATAATGATGAGATCGAGTTAGAGTTCAAAATCCAACAGATGCCGGAGTTTCAAAAGGCAGAGCGTCCGACTTACTACCAGTTGTGGCGGCAGGACGGCACCGTAGTCGTGAGGTCCCCTTCGCTGAGTACAGACGACCTTTTGCGATTTGAAAGCCCTCTCGACGAGCCTGTTCTTCAAGAGTTCAAAATCAGAACCGGCCAACCTGCACGGGCTGTCGGCTTTAAGTTTAACCCAAGAATAGCAGATAACGAAGATAAAGATTCCCCGCAGCCGACAAAGACGCAAGCACTTACCCTGGTAGTCGCCAAAGAGTCAACCAATTTGCAATCCGATTTGCGCTTGTTACGATGGCTTTTGTTAATTGCCTCGGGCGGCGCAATCATTATGTCTGTTTTTATTGCAACCTTTGTGGTCCGACAAAGTCTCAGCCCACTCAATTCACTTGCCGTCGAGATTTCGGCTATAAAGGAAAACGACCTGACAGTTCGAATCAGCACCGAGCGAATGCCCACAGAGATGATACCTATCAAAAACCGGCTAAATGACTTGCTGGCTCGGCTGGAAGCCTCGTTTAATCGCGAGCGGCGCTTTACTGCCGACGTCGCCCACGAACTACGCACCCCATTAGCAGGAATACGTTCTACAATCGAGGTAACTCTGGCACGCCCTCGCGAGGTGAATGAATATCAGGCGTCTCTTTCTGATTGCCTGACAATCGCCAAAAATATGCATGCAATGGTCAACAGCTTGCTGACGCTCGCACGCATTGATACCAACCAGATGACCTTCCGCCGCGACCAAATCCAACTGGCCGAACTCGTAAATTCATCCTGGCACCCCTTTTCGCATAAAGCACTCGAGCGCAGCATCAGTTTCGAGAATCGCCTCCCTGCTGAAATGACCTGTAAATCAGACCCTGATGGCTTATCTATGGTGCTTTCAAATCTCCTGGACAACGCCGCCGAATATACCAACCAGGGCGGCCAAATCTGGGTAGAAGCCCACCAAGTTAACAATCGCATAGAAATCACTGTTGCCAATACCGGCTGCCAGCTTACAGACGAGGAGGTCTCATACATATTCGATTGCTTTTGGCGGGGCGACTCATCACGCACCGGCACAGGTACCCACTGCGGCCTGGGTCTGGCTTTGGTGCAAAGGATTGTCCAAGCACTGGGTGGTTCCACCGTTGTTAAGGTCCAGACTGGTGGGATATTCGTTGTGCGGATAACCCTTCCAGCTAAGGGGGAGAGAAACAGTATTGAATAGAAAATAGCGAGATATGCGTTACATTGAGAATAGGTAATATTCATTTTTTCTTTTTGAGATAACATTACTCGCCCGCTTTTGACCCGTTCGGTGCTTTCTTTCACCGCTGCGTCCGGCAGTATGTCCGTCGGGGTTCTTATTGCAATCGAAAACGGCGAAGCCGCCCTGCTTGCACTGAGCTTGTCGAAGTGAGCTTGCTTGTGGTGAGCTTGTCGAACCATCGAAGGGTCTCTTGCCTTCTACATTCGATATTCGACATTCGAGATTCGTCTTGCCCCCGCCCCGGATTTCCTTTATCATTTCTTTTAGTGCGAATATCAATAAGGAATACGCAATGCCGCTTCTAACTCAAAACAGACTCTTCTATGGCGAACTTGATAGTCGGGGATCGTAACTTGAGTCTAAACCCAAAATCCTCGAATTTCCCGCTTGACCAACTGGACAAACCATTTATCATTACTCTGAGGTCAGATTTAACAAGGAGCATTATACAGAATGGAATCTCGCGTAATTCAATTAACTGCTGCTGCTCATAAATAGGAGAATTGTACATGGCCAAGCGCAAGCAAGGGCCGAGACTCCAACAATACCCAAGGATAGAGAGTCTTTTGCTTGCAAAGCCCGAACTGTTTCCGCCGCTGAGCCCCCCTATGTCTATGCGGCAGGTCATTGATTGTGTTGATAGGGCCTTCCAGCGTTGCAGTCTAAAAAAGAGTGGCAAGAAGCGAGTTGTTGCTGATTCCCCACAGGATTTGGTTGAGTTGTGTATAGAGCACCTCAGAACACGAAGCGACCCCATAATAAACCCATATTTTGTAAGCTTATGCGACGTGGACCGGCTCTTTGAGCTTGATGCCGTAAGCCACGAAATGCAGCGCCACAGAATGACGATAGGCATCTTCTATCAATACCTGTTATTGGAATTGATGAGGCAACGCTGGCCGGTCTTTGACGGTTCACGAGAAGGCGATATTATAGCGGATATTGAAACGCCGACCTTTCCGCCTGGCCTTCGCTTGTATATCTCGGTTAAGAAATCAGCGGATACTGTTGGAGGACAGGATGTGCCGGGTGTGATTCGTAGAATCGAGTCCGTAGCAAAGGAGGAGAAAAATCTCACAAGACCATATCTCTGCGTTATTTGCATTGCTACTCCCTCTGGTGGGAAGCTGCTTTCGTACTCTGAGGACAGGCGTGTGAAATGCAATGCCAGTGGGAGTGCGTATTCATTAAACTGTGAGCATTGGGGGCCGGGGTTTGTGTTCCCGTATGTAACCGGCCATAATGCAAAAGAGATATATATGGAAGGCATAAAGCGGGTATCAGAGCATTTGCCGTTTTTGTCTCTAAAATACCGCAAGGAATGTTCAGCGTTATTGAAAAAACGCCTTGCAGAACTTGATTTGCTTGGCGAAAATGGTAGGGTATCGGCAGAAAAATTTCTGCGGTTTTGCTGTTCGGAAGGCGGAAAAGGTAAGTAATCCAATGGCCAGCGCTTTGTTTGACGCTTATCCATACTGTGTGATAATCGCTGAAGACAACCGAAAAGTATTGGCTGACCTTACCGGCTCTGTCGATTTGATTGTTACATCCCCACCTTACGCTGATGCACGAAGAAAACATTATGACAGCATTCACCCCGATGATTTCACCGACTGGTTCCGAACTTTTCATGAACCTTTGTGGAATGCGTTAAAACCGGAAGGTAGTCTCGTTATCAATATAAAAGATAAGGTTGTGAATGGCGTTCGCCATCGTTATGTCTGGCGCACGATTGAAATGCTCTCTTCGCTTGGGTGGTTCTGCATAGATGACTATCTATGGCACAAGCCGAATCCGATGCCGGGCCATTGGCCAACGAGATTGCGGGATGGCTGGGAATACTGTTTCCACCTCGCAAAATGTAAGAAGCCCTACATGGACCAGGAAGCTGTTCGCAAACCGATTGGCGAATGGGTTAAAACCCGTCTGGCTAAGCTGGGCGAAAATGACCTGACTCGCCAGAACTCGGTTAATAAAAGTGGCTTTGGAAGAAATATATCGCGATGGGTGGGGCAGGAAACTGTATCGCCCTCAAATGTGTTGACTTTGCCGCTGGTAGGTACAAACAAAGGTCACCCCGCAGTATTTCCCCCCGAATTGCCGGCCTTCTTTATCAAGCTACTTTGCCCGGCGAACGGTTTAGTGGTTGACACGTTTGCCGGCAGCGGGATGACAGGTATCGCAGCGATGGAACTTGGCAGAGATTGTATTCTGATTGACAATAATATGGCTTATGCCAAACTCGCTTTTGAGAATCTGCAAAATGCGAGGAAAGATGCAACGTTCGAGGTAGAGCTTCTGGCTAAAGACAGCTCGACTGGTTCAAGAAAACCTTCTCTACTGGTGACATTATTGAAAAGGCATAGTCTTGGGAAATATAGACCCTACAAACACAAACATGCGTATCAGAGCGCAGTTTGACAGGCTGCTTGTAAAAATTGATTATCTCCTATCGATAATTGATTATTGAGCCTTTCCTTCTAATGGGGGGAAAGAGGAGGGAATATGAGCACAAAACGCGTCTTTATCCTCGGCGCCGGCTTTTCCAAGCAGGCTGGTATGCCTTTAGCTACAGAACTTCTACCTCTTATAGAAAACGAGTTCAAAAAACACACCCAAGATGATGCTCTCGCCTGGCTTGGTTGGCTCAAACAAAGGATTGATTGGTTGGAGAAATCATCACCGGGCAAAGCAGGTAGCATCAACATTGAGCAAGTTTTTGACCTTGCTTACTTCGATGTTATGGCATGGCGTTTGAAACACCATACATGCAAACTTGGTCGTAATGCCGGCGATGTTCCTTGGCGAGCATCTGAAGATATCTCAGCTTGGCTAAATCACATGGAAGATGACCTTAGAGATATAATTTGGACTAGACAAAAAATATGCCAGCAGAACGCGCAAACGATATCGGAATTCGTAAAACATCTTCGTTCCGATGATGTCGTTCTGACGTTTAATTATGATACTCTTCTTGAAAGTTGTATATCAGAGCAAAATATAGATTGGTGGTATGGTTTTGAGTTGGAGAGAAAAAAGAAGGGTATTGCAATTTTCAAGATGCATGGCTCGATAAACTGGATATTGGCTCCTCGAAATAAATATGAGAACTTCGGCTATACTTTACTTTTCAAAAAAGGAGACAAAAATCGCGAAGAGGCCAACTTTCCATCAGGTGACATTGAATGGGATTATGTTCTTTTACGTGTGCCGGACACATCTATTGCAACGAGGATTGAGAATAGAGATTTACAGAGTTCAGAGAAACCATATTATTTAGCGATTGGTGGTTTGGGCCGATACAAGCCGCTGGATAAAATATCTGGCCTTGGCAAGATATGGGTTAATGCTATGAAATCCCTGCGGGAGGCTGAGGAGATTTACATCATTGGCTTTTCGCTTTCGCCTTTTGATAATATGGCACGCTTGTGTTTTGCTGGCGCAATGTGCGATAGACATGGAAAGAAAAAACCTCCTCCAAATATAACCATCGTAGATCCTTGTGACAAAGACCCGACACCGAATTTCCAGTCAGTTTTCGGCCTATATACACCAATTAAGCCATTAAAAAAACGTGCAGAGGATGTTGACTGGGCCAAAGTATTGAGTTGAAAAACTCACGTCCGTATTCGGATTTCCTTCAGTTTTTTGTACCTCTTGTCGTGAGGCGGGCCTGCACTGAGCTTGTCGAAGTGTTGAACGATTTTGTGGCTGACTTAGCAGTGTCAATCAGCGTCAAACCAGTCAGTGTCAATCAGTGTCAAAAAATCTCTGCGTTCTCTGCGGTTAACCTTTACCCCCCAAAGTTTTTGCTAAAAAAATAGATTTTTATTGAATAAAAGGCGATATTTGGTATAATATCGACAATTGGGGGAGGCCCCCCCAAACGGGGCTGCGGAGAACCGCACGCTAAGGAACAGCAGTTCCAGAATAACTAATAATTTACCCCTTAGGGGCCAATGAACTATGGACAATGAACTAAATTATGCAAAACAAAGCCAATTTGCTGGATACTCAAATGAGCGTAACTTCTGTTAAAACAAAGTATTATGAAAATAAACGACTTTGCAGCCGCGGGAAAAACAAACCCAATCAAACCCAATTTTATCCGCCTCAGGCGGGTATACAATGTTCCCTTCCCATCCCATACCAGGTCAAGAAAATGATTGACAGAAAATTACCGGTGCTCTAAATACGCTTAACGATGTTTGTAACCACTGGTTTCAAGGAGACTGTATGGCATCTTCAGAAAGGGTTCTTATCATAAATCTTAGCGATAGCCCTGACTATCAAAAGCTATTAGATGGTGAGCCGCAAACCCAGGGAATGCGTGCGGGCAGGGTATATTTACACCCCGGCAAGGCCTGCGGCCAGCATAGTACCGGCTCTAATGAGGAGGTGCTTGTTTTTTTAGCCGGCCGGGGCGAGCTACTAATTGGCGAAAAAGACTCCTTCCCGGTCGGCAAGGGGAAAATATCTTATATTCCGCCGAATACGGTCCACGATGTTAAGAATACAGGCAATGAGCCGCTTGTTTATATTTATTGTGTTGCCCCCGTCGGTGGTGAAGTTTGCAAATAACGGTTGAGGAGACCGGCTCTGGTGGGTCAAAAACCTCGAAATTGGGGGTTTTGGCAGGTAATTTCCGGGAAAAATCAAAAAAATTTGAAAAAAATTGCAAAATTTTCAAAAAAACACTTGCAAAAATTGCTCCAGCGCTTATAATAAAGAGTGTTATAAGAGGTCTTTTCTTCTTATGTCTTGGTTTTGGTGAGGCAGTAACTTTATAAGGTTGGTCTATATTCCTTAACTCAATGCTGTCTCACGGGCTGGGGCCCCCTAACGACCCCAGCTTTTTTTATGCGCTTCGCACGCCTGACCGCCGCTTGTAACTTTTGCGGGCGCATTCTTTGCACCAGCCGCCCAGGCCGTCTTTGCTCCGGCGATTCTTGTAGAACTGGCTTTCATCCTTCCACTTCCTGCACCTGCGACATCGTTTCTCTTTCACGCCGTCAACAACTCGATAGCACTGTTCATATTTGAAGTATCTTCTTTTGACCTTGCTGGTCCGCAGGTAATACTTGTGCTGATATTTACTCTCGCACGCTTTGCACCAATACCTCAGACCATCTTTGAAGGCGCGGCTTTTGCTAAACTCACTCTCGTCTTTCCACTTTCTGCATTTGTTACATTGCTTCATTTTACACCCAGCCAATATGTTTCAGACACACCATAACACGTTTGATTTCACTGTTTGCACTCGGTATAGTGTATCCTATAAAGTCAGAAAAAGCAAGGTTCTTGCTATATTTTCTTTGAGATGGGAAGGGAACATCAAAAACTCGGCTTTATACGAATCGTACCCCTCAAAAACCCGATGGAGGGGGGTTACATAAGTTATATAATCTATACCGGGCCAATCTGATACGCCACGACGGAATGGCAACCCGGCAGGTCAATGACAGTTTTCCTCTGGGTAGCGTGCCCAAGTGTCCGCTGGAGTACTTGACAAGCACTTCCTGGCTGCAAGGGCTTAAGTTAGCCCGAAAACATATTTTGTTGACCAGGGCAGGTAAGCAATAGCAGTACGCAATAAGATATCTTGATACAAACTGAGGAACAAGGTATCCGCCGCGGAGGCAAAGGCAAATTTTACAGAAAATGTTTGCTTAATCTGTGAGTGAGAGATAAAATACTCCGACTTTCTAACGGATATCTTTTGCTGTCATTCTGATACCAGGCGGAAGGAGGGCCGGGTTGCCAGTAAAAAACTATTTTAGCCAACGGCGTGAGGCTGAGCGTAAGTTCAGATAAAGATAGGTTTGCAGAGGGGTGGCAATGTGAGTCGAGACGATAAACTCTGGAGCCAGTGGCTGGCCATTATGGCAAAGTTGGTGAAATCAACTACGCGGTCGTCGTTCAAGTCGGCAGTCGGGCATACCTTATTGAACACACATACGGAACCGGCATCAAAACTTGAAAGACTCACAGGGGTCAAACAACTTCAGATAACCGATGGCAAGCTGGTCGAAACCACCAACGGTCAGGGCGCGGTTTCTGTCTATATCGCGCCCGATGAATCTGAACGAAAGTACCTCGTGGAACAGTTGAAGATAGATGAACATACCCTTAACTCGTCGCTGGACCCTGATGAGCTGAGCCGACTTGAGTTTGAGCCGGACCATGTAGCAATGATATTTAAGAGACCAAAGCGATATTCTGAAAAAGATAGCTTTCTCTTCAGAGTTGCTTCGACGGGGATTTTTCTTTTTAAGGACCGGCTTGTAATCGTGATTGCCGAGGATGCTCCGCTTTTTGAGGGTAAGCAATTTGCTAAAATACAGTCCATTCAGGACGTATTGCTAAAACTCATCCACCGCGCCATTGCTCACTTTGTCGAGCATCTGAGGAGTATCGATATGATATCGAGCGAGCTTGAGCACCAGATAAACGTTTCGATGGAAAATAAGCACCTGTTAAACCTTTTCGCACTTGAAAAAAGTCTGGTGTATTATCTCAGCGCCACTAACGCCAACGCCGTAGTCATAGAAAAGCTGAAGAACAACGCTGCCAAGATAGGTTTTAGCCAGGAGAACATAGAATTTCTCGATGATATTCTCATTGAGAACAACCAGTGTCGCGGCCAGACTGAAATCTACTCACAGGTACTGGCAAGCCTGATGGATGCCCGTGCCTCAATCATCAGCAACAACCTCAATATGCGGATGAAAACACTTACCCTCGTGATGATTCTGATTATGGCGCCCACGTTTATTGTAAGTCTTTTTTCGATGAACGTGCGAATTCCTATCTCGGGTCACGCACAAGCATTCTGGATAATCACGGCGCTGGCGGCAACGTCCGCTACGGTGGTTGCCTTTTTATGGCGGCATAGAGGCTGGTAGCCGAAAAAGTAAACATACCGGCTTTAAGAAAGGCATTTGCACAACGGAATCCTATCTACTACTCGGCGAATTTCTGTCGGTCAAACGGTAATATTTACTCAGGGATTCGGTACCGCTATTACAGTCCGCGGGACAATTATTTGAGTGACCTTCTCTTGACATATCTGGCCCTGTCAGATAAAATATGATTGGTAATTTATGGAGGAGCCCACCGACGGCGGGTCTTTGATGAATCTTCGGCGGGGCCAAATGACGATGAAAGTCGGCAAAAAGATAAATTTAAGCATCTCGCTATTCATCTCGGCAGCTATACTTGTGCTGATGCTGCCCTTGCTTGTATGGGCACCGCCGATTCCGCCGTCACCATACTGGAAAAATCGGATAGTCTTTCCTGATGAGCCGTTTCGCGTCCAGGGCACCTCCGCTAACGACCCGGGCTGGGTTAAGCTCACCATTCTTCTATCGCCTTATGACCCCAATATCGTATATTTCCAAGACTGCCGCAAATATGCCTTCCACTACAATTTCGCAGTTGAACTGCTCCCTCCTTTTGGCGGTATGACCCCGCAGCAATTCGACCAGGCCACACTCTACGAGCTTGGACAAAAAGCCATCCTTGGTGCAGTGATTATGCCGCCCACCAGCGGTTATCCTGCGCCGGTTGCCTATCCGGAGTACGGAATCCAGTTTGTTCGCCGCGACCCCTATACCAGAGAAGAAATTGCGCATTTATTCAACGTCGTCAAGGCCAGCATCACTGCTGACCCAAACGTCCGTGCGTTTTATTTCCCCGCGTACGAACAAATCACAACAGCGGAGGCCAACCGCGAGTGGTTTGAATCACAGGGTATCTCCATCAGTTCCACCGCACGCTGGGCCGAGGGTAACTGTTGCTACTCAAGCGGATGGGCACTGGGCAAACTAAAATATGTCGATGGCGACGAAATCCAGAGCGCTTACTTATCTGGACTATTGAGGCCTGACGACATTCTACTGACGGACGGTGTTCCCGCACAGATTCCCATCGTTGCAGGCATTATCACCCTGTCGCCATCCACGCCCAATTCGCACGTAGCTATTCTTACCAGGACTTTCGGCGTTCCTTTTGTATATCTGGCGATTGCTGAAGATGCCGACCGTGCAATGAAACTTGTTGACCACAGAATTGTCCTTCGCGCCTTTGAAGAATTCAGGGGCTGTGACGTCCGGCTTATCAATACCGAAGGCGTCCTTGATGCCCCGACAATTGCAGAAATTTTAGCTCTAAAAAAGCCGCCGGCCCTGAACATTACTCCGATGGCCGATTATGGCTCATATAGCGCACCGGCTGATGCCTTGCTGCCCCGTGACACCAAATACTTTGGCGGAAAAGCCGCCAACTATGGAATCCTCCGGACCTCCGTTCCTGACAATAGCCGCGTCGCGGTCGCCTTTTCATTCAACCTGTGGAACGAATTCTTGAGCCAGACTCTCGCAAATGGCAAAACCCTCCGCAAAGAAATCGCCGACCGTCTCTCACAATATACCTATCCGCCCTCCGATATGTCGGCACTCTGGGCCGACCTCGATGACATCCGCGACCTTTTCACCGACACCTATGTCACTGCCTTCACCACAGCCCAGAGAGACGCAATCATAAGCATCCTGCAGGACCCACGCTACGGCTTCAACCCCAACAAAAATATCCGCTTCCGAAGCTCCAGCAACGTCGAGGATAGCAATCAGTTCACCGGCGCAGGCCTCTACGATAGTTTCAGCGGCTGCCTCGCCGACGACCTCGATGGCGACAATAGCGGCCCCTGCCGCTGCGACCCTAACGAATCTCGCGAGCGAGGCGTCTTTCGGGCAATACGCAAGGTCTTCGCCAGCTTCTACAATAACAACGCCTTTCTCGAACGCCTTCGCCACGATGTCAACGAATCCCAGGTCGGTATGGCACTGCTGGTGCACCATTCTACACCTGACCTGTATGAGATGGCTAACGGTGTAGCTACAATCGAACCAACCTACCTCTCCGGCTGGGATATCACACTCGTAACTCAATACGGTGCAACCTCGGTCGCTAACGCCGAAGATGGCTCCATCCCTGAGGAAGTTACCGTCGGTATCTCTCCTTATGGAACGTATTTGACAATAAATCGTTACTCAAATCTCGTCCCCTTGGGCGCTATGGTGATAAACTGGCAGGATGATTATGTCAATCTTTCACAACTGCTTATCGCTGCTGCCAGCCGCTTCAGACAGGTTACAGGCAAGACCAACTTCCTGCTCGACCTTGAATACAAAAAAGTTGCGCCGCAGGGCAAGCTTCTCGTTAAACAGGTGCGAGAAATCCCCCAGCCTGGTAACACGCCCGGCATTACCCCGTTTCTTATTAACGAACCTGTCCAATATTGCACCTTCCAAGGCGAGTTCGGCGATGTCTTTGCCAACCACCGCCTCAAGTCACGCTGGCTATTTGAAACACAAAGTATGTGGCTGACAAAAGCTAATCTGGCGGATAGTTTCTATGCAAAGGTATTGCTCGAATATACGGATACCGGCCGTATCCGGACTGTCAGCGGGATTCTACCTCTCTGGCCCTTTGCCTGGCATACCGTTGAGGATTCTCCTTACGGAGGGCTAAACACAGTTGACGGCTGGTTTATGCACCACCTGCCGAATCGCCGCTTATGCCAGTTACAGACCGATAACATTCCGAGCCAGGTGACAGCGACGGAGAATCCGATGTTGACACTTTCTGACTTAGGGCGTTTGACGCCGCACGTCAAATACGATAAGCCCGTGCCATCGTGGGATTGGACCGGCCCCAAGACTACAACCGAGGACCAGATACAACTATGTCCATGCCCGAAACCACAGCCAGGTGACATTTTACAGCAGCGAACCTTCAATGGGCCTGGTGGCATCTTGATAAATACCTCATTCTACTGGCCGCCCGACCCGGGTGCCGCCGCCGGCTACACTGCACCACTGGCCCGCTGGGTCGAAACCGTCATCGAGGGCTACACTACCAAGCCGATTGTCCTTCACGGCTGGTATTCACAGACATATAAACCGGAACACCATAATTTTAGGGAGCACTTTCTATTCGAACCTCAGCTTGAACCAAACTTGCCTCAAGCCTTGTCGACTGAATTGCGGGCGAAGAGTATCCGCCTTATTCACGTGATTTTTGACTCACGTTATGACCCTAACTATACTGCCACCATCACTACATACGGCTTCGATGACCAGCCGTTCCTCGCCGGCGACATCGATGGCGATAAAGATGTGGACATCGAAGACCTCGCGTTTTTTGTTGCACGCTGGCTCGATACCGTTTGCGACGCCTGCGGCCATGCCGACCTCACCGGTGATGGCAATGTTACACTATACGATTTTCAGGCCCTTGCCGAAAACTGGCTCTTGGGTTTTTGAGAGTGCAATCTGAGGTCCGATTCCAAATAGGAGGAATTTTGAAGTCACCGTGGCGGAAACTCCTTTTTATCCCAGGCAAACGACAGAGATTCTTACGCCTCCTGTCCCGGAATCGATGGAAATCTTGTGATTCTTTGCTTGCCTTTTGCGACAATTCAGATAATATTGCCAGTGACGGCGAGAGTCTCCACCCTTGATTCGGCCACAGGCCGCAATTGCATACTATAACATACAAGCATCCTTATCCAGAGCCATTTATAACAGTTTGCCTTATACACTAACGATAAGACTTGAAAAAATAATGTAAATGGTGTTGATTGGCCGACAGAAAAGATATATTATGTAATAGGTGCCTGTGAATCTAATCTTATTTTCTGATCTGGGAGCGTTATTATGGATAGGCAACAAATAGGCGTAAAGCTTACCATCGACGGTTTAAAGCTGCAATTCAAAATAGATGGCTTCATAGACCGTTTGATACTGCAAAAAGCTATTTATTTAGCGCAAGCAGCAGGAGTGCATTTAGGTTACTACTACCACTGGTACCTTTATGGTCCCTACAGCCCCTCCCTGACGCGCGACGAATATGCTATCGCAATGGACATTTCATCTGGTCTGGATGAATCCGAAGGATGGAAGTTGGACGACAGTTCTTCACAACGATTGGAACAGATACAAGATATCTTTTCGGAAACTAAGCGAGATAAGCTTGCGAAAAAGCTGGAGCTATTGGCGTCGGTTCATTTTCTGATTGACCGTAGGCAGGTCTCCGGAGTAAACACTAAGCAGATCACTGAAACTTTGGAACGATTCAACAAAGATTTCAGAGAGGAGGACGTCAAAAATGCGCTAAGGGAGCTTATCAACTATGGCCTCCTTGCAGCGTGACGGATCAGAGAAACTTATTGTAGATTCAATTCACGTCGATATTCATCTCACAAAACGCGAAGTTGAGGTCATTGACACTGGTTCGTTTCAGCGTTTACGCCACCTCAAGCAACTTGCGATGGCACAGATGGTCTATCCTACTGCTACGCATACAAGGTTCTCCCACAGCATCGGCGCTTTGGGAACCATGATACGAATTCTTAATGCAGTCGAAAAAAACGGAATAACTCTAACAAAAGAACAAAAAGAGCATCTTCGCTTAGCAGCCCTCCTTCACGATGTTGGACATTACCCATACTCACATTTAATGGAAAGACTGGACAAGGTTAATCTAATGGAAGAGGAGATCGAAGAGGCTGAAACTGCCAAAAAAGCAATAGATGCAAGAAAAAGTAAGTATCCGGAACATACGGAAGTTGGTGCACTCATCGTCACCGGTCAAGATGATTTAGTGAGAGCCATCGGTGGCGCAGAAAATGCCAAAGCGGTGGCGGATATTTTTACTCGTTCCGAAGCAGCAGACCCTCAGTTGAGCAAACTTATTCACAGCAGTTTTGATATAGACCGATGGGATTACTTACTGCGAGATTCCTATGCAACTGGCGTTCCCTATGGACAAATAGATATCAATTACCTACTCAATAACCTGAAAGTAAGTCCGCAAAAGGTTGTTGGTTTCAAAGAGAAAGCATTATCGGCCGTGGAACACTTTTTACTCTCTCGCTTTTTTATGTATCGCGTGGTTTACTATCATAAAACAATCTACGGAATGGAAGAGGCGTGTCGTCAATTATTGAGACGGCTGAGAGACCGAGATAGTGACAAGTATAAAATTCCAGCAGATGGGGAGCAAGTGAAAGATTTAGTTACGTCGGATAATCTATACTTATTTACAGATGCGTTTGTGGATAACACTGTTAAGCAAGCTGTCAATGATTTTAATCAAGCTGCCAACGAAGAAGAAAAAGTTATACGAGCATTAGCTAATTCAATACAAAGTAGGAAGCCACCTGCTCTGCTAAAAGAAGTAACCGTTTGCGAGGAAACGGAGAGAGAATACCATGCTGGCAAAACATTTATGCGGAACTGTAAAAGCCAATTAGGTGATTTACACAAAGAGTTCCACATTCCTCTTGGACAATTTTTACTGTGTGAGATAACTCTGCCTGTTGTAAAGAAACCACGGAAGCACACAGTGGCAGAAGTAGCCAAGCTTGACAAACAAGAAATTCGCGACATGGCTTTTGAGGAGGAAGAAGAGGATATAAAGATTTTTGTTGGAGATGAGGATGAACCAAGGTCGTTGATGGAAATAGCACACAGTATAGTTGTTAAATACGCAAGCTATTCCCTTCAGATGTTTCGCCTTTATGTAATCTATGAAGGCGAAGATAAAGATGATGTTATTGAACGGCTGAAGGAGAAGGTTAAGGACTGGGATGAAGCCTAATAATTTGTAATTCACTGTTGGTGATTTACAATAACGGGGGATTTCAAAACACAGAACCTTCGGTTTCGGCACTTCAAATCGTCCAGGGTTGTGATATAATCAGGGGGGAATGTCGAATATCAAACAAAGAATTTCGAATGAAGAAGTGAAAAATATAGGTTGGTAAGGTTATGGCATTGCCGGTGGTTGTAATAATTGGTCGGCCAAATGTGGGCAAAAGCAGTCTGTTGAATGCGCTGGCGGGCGAAATGATAAGTATTGTCGAGCCGACGCCGGGCGTTACAAGGGACCGCGTCAGTACCATTATCGGTAAAAACGACAAGTACTTTGAGCTTGTCGATACCGGCGGATATGGTCTGGTGGATAGTGAAGAGCTAAGTGAGCATATCCAAAAGCAAATCTACCAGGCGATTGAATCGGCTAACCTTGTGCTGTTTATGGTCGATATTCGGGACGGGCGGGTGCCGTTGGATGAGAAAATAGCCCAGCTTCTGCGTAAGCACAACCTCGACGTTATCGGCGTTGCCAATAAGGCCGACACCGCCAAGCTGTTCCCTGATGCTGCTGAATTTTCCAAACTGGGGTTTGGGGAATTCTTGTGTATTTCAGCGAAGAACAATCTCAATAAAAACGTGCTGTTAGATAGAACCCTTGAGAAGCTGGCGACTTTGGAATCGGCCAGGCCTCCTGAGCCGGTTATGAAGATAGCGATAGTCGGCAAGAGAAACGCCGGCAAAAGCGCCCTTGTAAACGCTATGGTCGGCAGTGAGAGAGTAATCGTCAGCGAGACGCCCGGCACTACAAGAGATGCTGTGGATGTGCGGTTTGAAAAAGACGGCAAAACCATTGTCGTCATCGACACCGCCGGGGTAAGAAAGAAAAGTAAGATTGCCGACAGCATTGAGTTTTACAGCCACGTCCGTGCCCGGTGGGCAATTGGGCGGGCTGATGTCGTGCTATTTCTAATTGATGCTTCCGAGCCGGTTTCGCAGGTCGATAAGAAATTAGCTGCACTTCTCGTTGAGGAGCACAAAAGCTGCATAATAGTAGTCAACAAATGGGACCTGGCAAAAGACGTGGCTATCACCAGCGACTATGAGGAATATCTGACAAAACTGTTTCCGGGCCTGGACTATGCGCCGATAGCTTTCACCACTGCAACTAAAGGCAAGAATGTGCAGAGCGTTTTAGATTTGGCGGCTGAGATATTCAAGCAGACTATAATGTGGATACCCACGCCGAAATTGAACAAGGCGTTTGAAATTCTAAAAAAAGAACACGCCCGCGGAGCAAAACGGAAAACCGGCGTGCCGAGGATTTATTACGCCACGCAGGTTGCGGTCAATCCGATTACGATACTTATGTTCGTGAACAAGCCGGACCTTTTTGACCAGAATTATCGCCGGTTCGTTGTCGGCAAGCTGCGAGAGCTGCTGCCGACGTCGGAGGTGCCGATACGGCTGCTGGCCCGCTCACACAAGGAGGAAAATCCTTTTGAAACGAAAAGCAGACGAGTATGATTTGCGTTTGTAAAAGGTAAGTTTTTGTTGTTTGTGTAGAGTTTGGATTTTTTAGGGACATCAGATGTTAGTTGGAATTCTTTTAATTACGGTTGGTTCGTTTCTGCTGGCCTATTTCATTTATGGTAGATTTCTGGCGAAGCGTTATGACATAAATGACAAAAACCCCACGCCAAGCCATGCTGACTATGACGGTATCGACCGCGTTCCGGCACATAAAGCGGTCCTGCTGGGTCATCATTTTTCTTCCATCGCCGGCGCCGCGCCGATAATCGGCCCAATCATTGCAACAATCGCCTTCGGCTGGATTGCTGTTTTACTATGGGTGGTGCTGGGGTCCATTCTCATCGGAGGCGTGCACGATTTCTCCGCGTTAATCGCCTCGGTCCGCCACAAGGGGCGCTCTATTGCGGAAGTCGCCAAAGAATATATGTCACCTATGGCCTATAAGCTTTTTTTGGTGTTTATATGGTTAAGTCTGGTTTATGTTTTGACGGTGTTCACGGATTTGACGGCCACCACCTTCGTTGAAGACGGCGGCGTCGCCACCTCTTCAATCCTGTTTATCGGTTTGGCTATCGGCTTTGGGCTGTTTGTCTATCGGTTAAAGGTGCCTGTATTGTGGTCATCGCTTCTGTTTGTACCGCTGGTTTTTGTCGCTGTCTGGGTCGGCCAGAAGATACCTATCCTGCCGGACAGGGTCTCCACGATTGTGGGCTTTGCTCCCGGAAAAACGTGGGCTGTTGTTTTAATTATTTACTGTTTTTTGGCCTCAACCACGCCGGTTTGGATACTATTACAGCCCAGAGATTATTTATCATCCTACCTTTTGTACAGTTCGGTTTTGGGCGGTTTGCTGGGGATATTACTGGGTGGATTTACTATGTATTATCCGGCCTTCACCGGCTGGTCCGACCCGCAAGCAGGGACTTTGTTCCCCATTTTGTTTATCACGGTGGCCTGCGGCGCCTGCTCCGGATTCCATGCTCTTGTGGCATCCGGGACATCCTCAAAGCAATTAGATAAAGAATCCGATGCAAAAACTATCGGCTATGGGGCGATGCTGATAGAAGGTCTTGTCGCGGTTGTCGCTTTAGCCACTGTGGCTATGTTGAAAAAAGGAGAACCTCTTACCGCAAAAGCGCCGTTGGTCATTTATGGGACGGGAATGAGCAGGTTTCTGTCCACCTTTGGCATATCCCCAAAGCTTGGCTTTTCGTTTGGCCTGTTGGCACTATCTACTTTTATACTTACCACATTGGATACCGCCACTCGGCTCGGTCGATATATCTTTGAGGAATTTTTCCGACTCAAGGGCAGCGAGTGGCGTTATTTATCCACCCTTGCCACCCTTGTATTGCCTGCCGTATTTGTGCTAATCACCCTCAAAGACGCCTCCGGCAACCCTATTCCAGCATGGAAGGCCATCTGGCCGGTCTTTGGCGCTACCAACCAACTCTTGGCGGGTCTGGTATTTCTGGTTATAGCGGTGTGGCTCAAAAAAATGAGCAAAAGGGTGGGGTTCCTGCTCGCCCCGATGGTATTTATGAATGTAATGACGGTCTGTGCCCTTGTGTTGCTGCTGGGAAAATATCGCCTCTCGGCGATTGGGATTATTGCCGGCATACTATTGTGTTTAGCTCTGGTTCTGATGGTCGAAACCTATAAGGCAGTAAGGAAAAATCGCAAGTTGCCAGTGACATTGTAGCGCCTCTGTGAGCCGGCCCCCGACAGAAACATTCGGGGGGACATTGCAGATGACGAGTTATGCTCTGATATGCCTTCGCATTGACAAGCTCTACGGAGGCGGGGGAGAAAAAGGGACCAGCTTGAAGCGGGCCTGCACAGGAGACTGATTTAAAGCTATCTCGCCCTTGCGGACAAATTCCGGAGGAAAATTGTACACAACTTCTCTTTTAGCTTCCTCAGACTTGACGTCCTCATCGACAATTTCCAGTATCACCTGATACCGCATACCTTTTTCGTAGGCCTGCTGGGCCTGCGGTGTAGCTTTGATGAGAATCGAGCCTATCACATCATTCTCATTGGCTATCTCCACCGTGTATTTGCCCTGAAGGTTCGCACTCAGAGTAAAGCCCAGCGTGGCGGTCGTTATAGAGTAATTCTTAAGCACATCTTCAACGGGCGGCATTTCGACTTTTACGGCTGTAGTTGCCTCTCTTCTCTGGCCCGGCGCCAATTCGATATAAGGGGTTTTTTCGATAACTGATACCCTCGCCTGCTCAACCTCTCTGCGGGCGAGCTGGACGTGTGCTGTAAGTTTTTCACCACCCCAGTACTCGGGCACGAACATATCAACTTTCGATGGCTTGATGCTTTCGGCCTCCAGACGAGCCCCGCTTTCATCATAACATTGAACGCTTAGTGACTTTTTAACAAGCTCAACGATGCTGACGGTCAGTTTATCCGGCTGACAGGACTCAACCGTAAGACCAAGTTGCCTTATCTGGTCGCTTTTGCGAAGAAAATTTAACACATCAAGCGTATATTCGCCGGCACCGGCCATCCCTTCCTGCCTGGCATCCAGAAAAAACTCGAGCTTCAACCAGCCAACATTAAGTTTACGCTTTACGTCGGCAATCCGCGACGCAGGCCCTTTTAGCACAATGCTGTCAATAAAAACAGACTGCTCCGGCAAGGCCGTCATACCGGACCGGCCGGTGAAACTCACCCACAGGGCAGGGTCAGCAGATTTGGAAACTGCGACAGGAATATTGGAAACAGGCAACTTCTCATCCAGCGCCAGGTCTGCCCACACCCAGATCAAGACCGTTATAAATATCACAATTGCTATCTTGCCGTATTTGACCTTTGCTAACATTCCGTCTGGCCCTGCTTGCTTGCCGACCTGTTCATTCGGCTTACTACATTATGTTCGAAAGATACTTCCTTAAATCAGATTCATTCACTTTTCTGGTCAGTTTGCCGTTCTCAGCAAGCGAGATTATGCCGGTCTCCTCGCTTACTACCAGGCAGACGGCGTCGGAACCCGTTGTTATCCCTATGGCGGCGCGGTGCCGCGAACCAAGTTCGGTGCCGTTGACACTGCCAGCTTCAGCCAGAGGCAACTCCACACTGGCGGCCACTATCCTGTCTCCGCGGATTATAACGGCCATATCGTGAAGAGCGGTGCCGGGATAGAAAATTGTCTTCAATAGCTCCGCTGTTATCTGGCCATCGACTCGAACGCCGCTCTCTACAAATTCGCCCAATGCCACACGCCTCTCAATAACAATAATAGCCCCCCTTCTCGCAGCGGAAAGCTGGGTGACAGCCATAATCATCTCCTCCACCACCTTCGATAGCTGCCGCGACGAGCTTACCCAAAAACGAGGCTGACCTATACGGATAAGAACCCTGCGAACCTCCGGCTGAAAAGCGGCAACAGCAATAATCAAAACAGCAACCAAAAAACCCTTGTAAAGGTACTGAAGTCTGGCAAAGTCAAACTGCCGAACCAGCAGATTTAACAGTAAAACCCCCGCAACAAGAATGAATATCACACCTCTAAATAACCTCTCTCCGCGCGTGCCCTCCAGAAAATCGACTACCCAGTAAACCACCAGCCCGATAAGAATCAACTCGATAACAACAACCCACCAATCATAACTGGCGACCCGGCGAAAATAATCGATCAGCGGTTCCACAAATCAAATCTCTTTATTCCCGTTGTGCGTTATACGTGATGCGTATTGCGTCAACACTAACTCAATACGATATACGCAAAACACAATACGAATTACGGTATCCTTTTATCGGTCAGCTTACTGGGCTGGTCAAACAGCAATGCCTTATCTATGTCCGACATCAGCTCTGACTGATTGATGCGAAGAACACGCTGGTGTCTTCTACTGCCTTCGGCAGTGGTCTCCCCTAACTGCTCATTAGAGCCGCAAGCCAAGGGCAGGAAAACCAAAACAAAAAGAATAACCGCCAAAATCAGCTTATAGAAAAAAACGCTTTTCATCGTTTTCCCCTTCTTGAAACCCAACAAGTAGGCTGCCCGCCGTCGGCGGGTTTTTATCGGCTACCGGGAACAAAACTTATTATAGTCATTATAGCAGCCCCCAGCCCTGCTGTCAACGCCAAAAACCGCACTATCCAGAACCGGGGCCTCATTTCCACCCCGCCTGCGGCGGCTTCGGTAAGTTTAACCATGGCGGGCCAAAATGCCAAACTGGTTTTTGACGCCACGCGTACGCTGGTGTATAATCCCGACATTAACTGATAATCAACGTGGGCCAACTTATTTTAGATTTAGGATTTGCACCGGCAATAGAAATTCGACAATGAAGTTAGGTGGAGTCCCTGCAAAATAAAGGCCCTCAACTACGGAGCGAAGGCACAGAACCAACACAAGGGGCGACTTATGAAACTCAGCAGAATCAGCAGAGTTATAAAGCTCTTAACAACACTGCAAGCAGGAAAAAACTATGCCGTCAGTGATTTGTCGAAAATGTTTGGGACAAGCCGGCGGACAATCTTTCGCGACCTAAAAGAGCTACAGTCTATCGGCGTCCCGTATTGCTACGACGCCGAGCGCGGCGGTTACATCATAGGGCCGGAATTCTTCCTGCCGCCCGTGAATTTGAATCTGCAGGAGGCCCTGAGTCTGCTTCTACTGGCACAAAAGGCAAGCAATCAGATACAGTTGCCGTTCAAAAACTCGGCGATGTTTGCCGCCCTGAAAATCGAAAATAACCTCCCCTCCGGAATCAGACAGTACTGCAACACGGCGCTGCGAAATATCTCCACCAGGGCCGGTGCGCAGGCACCAATCCGCCAGTTGGGCGGACTTGAGACAACTTTCGCCCGGTTGCAGAACGCCATAGCGAAGAAGCGCAAGGTCAATATGCGATACCACTCGCTCTTCGAGAGCAAAATTATCGAACTCGAATTGTGTCCGTATCATCTGTTCTACAACCAGCGGGCGTGGTATGTATTGGGACACTCCGGCCTGCACAACAGCGTCCGCACCTTTAAGCTTAACCGCATCAAAGAGCTGCAACCTACGGACAAATGCTTCATAGGCGGCGAGAGCTTCGATGTACAAAACTACTTAGGCAGGGCGTGGTCAATGATACCGGAGGGCCGAATCTACAATATCAAGTTACGGTTCCTGCCTAAAGTGGCTAATAACGTCACCGAGGTACAATGGCACAGCACACAAAAAACGACTTACAACGACGACGGCTCGGCCATTGTGGAGTTTTGCGTTGACGGCCTCGGTGAAATAACCTGGTGGACACTCGGCTACGGCGACCAGGTCCAAGTACTTGCACCAAGAGCACTCCGGAACAAAATAATGGAAGTTGCAAAAAATATGGTCAAACTCAATGAAAAAGCTTAAAACTCGAAACTGATGAATAAATTCACCTTATAATTCGAAATTGTTACTCCACAGTTTTACGCTTTACGTTTTGCACCCCACTTTTCTGCAAAGGCTTGGGGTTTTGTTCTTGAAAGGGGGTAAATTTTTGGTTACAATCCGGAAAAGTTGTCATAAATAAAAACTATACTTCTGTCGAAATCTCATAAGTAAGTTTCTCATAAAATTTATGCCTTCGGCGTGAGCGACTTTGGTAAGCTCAATTGAACTGCTCAGTCGAACGCCAACGTAGCTCAACGGTAGAGCTCTGGTTTTGTAAACCAGGGGTTGTCGGTTCGAATCCGACCGTTGGCTGTCCTGTGGCCCTTAATTACATAATAGGCCAAATAAAAAGGCCGGTTCTGTAATAAACCGGCCCTTTCACTTTCACTCAAAGTACGGCGTAGTTTTAGAACTTGTAATTCACACTCAGAGCCGCCCAGGTCTCATCCTTATCGGGATTGACCGACTTATCCATTGTTACCTGATGATAAACGCCCGGCGTGAAGGTAAAGTTGCTGCCGAGGTCAACATCTGTCGAGATACCAAAAACTGCATCTGACCAATCGTGGTCAATACCAGCACCGCGGGGGTCAACACCATCGTTATAGACAACCTCCGAGTGAAGTTTCCACACTCTCGGCTGGTTTGTAATGGGACAAGTCGTCTCCAGACCATAATCCAGCATAAAGATGTGTGCAAATCCGGAAGCGGCCCCCCCAACCAGCGAATCACTGCGGGACGGCCATATCTTGACAATAGCGTAGGCGGGAACCAATCCCTTGACCGGTAAAATTTTCGGCCACGCCAGAACCGCATTTAGCTCCTGCAGGTCGAAATCCCTACTCCTGTTATCCGGATAGTTGTAATAGACCCACCCAAGCCGGTACATAGTAGCGCAAGGCTGGTCGGCACAGAGCATGTTTTGGTAATACAGTGTGTAATCCCAGCGTTCGCCGCTGTGCGCGCCATATACAAACTCTTCGAACCCGCTGGAGTTGGCCCTGTGGCCCATAGCGCTGACTCCAAAGCCAGTGCCGAACAGGTCCAGGTCAACAGATGACTGGATTGCGCTCTTGTCATTGAAGACGTCGATGCCACGCCAAATATACTTACTTTGATACGTTACATCAATCACTCCGTGCAGCTCACCGCCCTTTTCCTGCGCCAGAGCGGCTGCCGTCATTAACAGGACGGCGGTTAGTACAATTACCTTCTTCATTTCAATTTCTCCTTAAAAAAACTTTCCCTTACAATACCTTATATAATCCTTATATCCATAAACCCCCAAAAAAACAACTCTACCATTTGCCGCTCTTTTTCATTGGTGCCTTGGGGAATTTCTCGAGCTCTTTTGTATATTTCGCTATGTCTTCATCCGGCAGTTCATAGTCGCTGAGCTTTCCTGACAGATATGCGTCATAGCCGGAAAGGTCCATAAGGCCGTGTCCGCTGTAATTGAACAGGATTACCTTTCCTTTGCCTTCTTCTTTGGCCGCTGTCGCTTCATCAATGACAGCAGCAATTGCGTGACTGGTCTCGGGTGCGGTAATTGCCCCTTCCGTCCTGGCCCAGGTCAGAGCAGCTTCGTAACATTTAGTCTGATGATATGCCTTCGGCTCAAAGAGGCCTTCAACGATGCCCTGGCATACCAAAGGAGCCATCCCGTGATAACGCAGGCCGCCGGCATGGATTGGCGGCGGAATAAAGGCATGCCCGAGTGTGTACATCGCTAATAGCGGAGTCGTGCAGGCCGTATCTCCAAAGTCATAACGGAACGGCCCCCGCGTCATCGACGGGCAGGCAGTCGGCTCTATCGGCATAATCTTTATTTTGGCACCATTAATTTTGTCCGCCGTGAACGGGAAGGCCAAACCGGCAAAGTTGCTTCCTCCGCCGGCGCAGGCGATTACGACATCGGGCAACTTCTCGCCCGCCGCCTTCAACTGCTTCTTTGCCTCAAGGCCGATTATTGTCTGATGCAGCAGTACGTGATTTAAGACACTCCCCAGAGAATAACGGCTCTTACCTGCCTTGTCGGTTACTGCCGCCTCAATGGCCTCGCTGATAGCTATTCCCAGACTGCCCGGCGTATTGGGGGTATCTTTGAGCACTTTTCTGCCGGCGTTGGTTTCCGCGCTTGGGCTTGCAACACAATTGGCGCCCCAGACGCCCATCATAACCTTGCGGAAAGGCTTCTGGTCGAAACTTATCCTTACCATAAAGACCTTGCATTCAAGGCCAAGAAGGCAGCAGGCAAAGGCCAGGGCACTGCCCCACTGGCCGGCGCCGGTCTCGGTTGTCAATCTCTTGATGCCGAATTGTTTGTTATACCACGCCTGCGGGACAGCCGTATTGGGCTTGTGACTTCCGGGGGGACTTAGACTTTCATCTTTGTAATAAATCCGTGCCGGGGTTTTCAAGTGCTTCTCGAGGGCCAATGCCCTTTTCAAAGGCGAAGGCCGCCAGCGATAAAGGATATTTAGCACTTCTTCCGGGATGTTTATCCACCGCTGCGAGCTGACCTCCTGCTCTATCAGATTCATCGGAAAGACCGGTGCGAGCATATCCGGCGTGATAGGTTTGCCATCGGGGCCAAGCGGCGGAAGAAGCGGCGTAGGCAAATCCGCCGCCAGGTTGTACCACTGGCGAGGAATATCGCTTTCTTTTAACAGAATTTTTTGCTCCATCTTCATTCTCCCTTAAATTTTTTCATAAAGTAATCTAATGTACGAAACCGTCAAATATTAAGCATCAAAAATTGCCCGTCAAATAAATTTAATCGAATTTGTTACCCTGTGCAAACATTATCGCTACATCCGAAAGGCCAATCAATCCTTTTTATGCCAAACCCCTGTAACTATCTAAAGGAAAAATCAGAAGACTATGGCTGCGTAGCCAACGCTGTCATAACTCGTCTCGCCCATTTTGCGAAGCATTATTTCATTACTATTAGTGTGGCCAAGCAACAGACCCTCGGTTTTGCCAAGTTTTTTCGCCGCTGCGACTGCCGCGGCTGCCGCACCGGGGCCGCAGGCATTACAGTTCTCGGCGGCGCCGGTAAGTATCTGTTCAGCATCAAGCTTGAGGGCCAAATCAATAAACCTCTGGTCATTAACACTGTCTGCCCACCGCAGGCCCTCCAAACCTGTGCCCATCGGCGTAAAGCCGTAACGCGGGCCGTAGTGGGTCAAATCGGTAGAGCCGATGCAAACGATTTTCTTTTGTCCCTCCCGCTTGATAATCTCACCAACACTGGTACCCAGTGCCACTGCCTGCTCTCTCGGCGGGACCAAAATGGGTAGTATCTTTGCACCGGCAAACAGATATTGGATAAACGGCACCTGCACCTCAATACTGTGTTCGGACCTGTGAACGCCGGCGTCGCTGACGGCCTTGCCGGTTTTCAATACGGCCTCGGCCAGCTCCTCATCAATGGGGACTTCGCCGAGCGGTGTTACCCAGCTTCCGGCTTCATAAACCGCCGGCAGTTTGCCAAAATAGCTGTGGGTGGCCCCGAATATCACAAAGCAGTGGACCTTGTCGTGCTGCTGTTTTACTGCTGAGAAGACCAGTGCTGCCAGACTGCCGCTGAACGTCCAGCCGGCGTGCGGGACAATGCCCGCCACTATCGTTTCAGGCAAAGCCTCGCTTACCGTTTCTGCCTCGAGGCACTCGTTAATTTCGTCCACACAGGAATCATACTGGCCGGGATAAAACTGACCTGCAACTAAAGGTTTTCGCGTTTGCATTTCCCACCCTTGTATTAACTTGCATTTACGATGCTGAGCCGTTATCATTACCGCGTATTTTGAAACTACTGAAATATTGTAATCTCCCGTAAAGAAAAAACAAATGGTATCTAAAAAAACATCTCCGGTAGCAGTGGTAATGGGCTCGGACAGCGATATGAACGTAATGCAAAGCTGCATCGAGCAGCTCAGGTTTTTCGGTATCGAGCCGACTGTGCGGATAATTTCAGCCCACCGGAGGCCGCAAATCGCCGCTGAATTTGCCGAAGCAGCGGCTGGAAAAGGGATAAAAGTCATTATTGCCGCGGCGGGTATGGCTGCTCATTTAGCCGGCGCGATGGCGGCACGAACAACGCTGCCAGTTATCGGCGTGCCGCTGATTTCAGGGAGCGGTTTAGAGGGGATTGATGCCCTTTTGAGCACGCTCCAGATGCCGCGTGGCGTGCCGGTAGCGACAATGGCAATAGGGGCGGCAGGGGCGAAAAATGCAGCCATTTTGGCTGTGCAAATCCTCGGACTTACCGATAAAAACTTTCAAAAAAGACTCGCCACGTTCAAAAAGCAGCAGGGAAAAAAGGTCATCGAAAAGGATTCGGCATCGCGATAAATTAGCAATCAAAATTAGCAAAATTAGGAACTAAAAATATCCGGATTTTTAAAAAATTGTGGTTTTTGACAGTTTTTTTGAAAAACAGGGCGGTTGGTGGTAGTAAAAAATGTGTTTTTATAGGACTTATTTGTTTTAGGGCTAAAAATAAGGGTAAAAATTAGCAAAAATTTGCATTTTTTTGCATTTTTTGTCAAAAATGAACGTGTTTTGAGCAAAAATTGCAAGAAATTAACCGTTTTTGAACACTTTTTTTGCACTTCTTGACTTCGGGAGGAGATGGGTAGCGGGCAAAAGGACATCAGGAAATCAGGGTATCAGGAAGAAGAATATCAGGAAAGCAGGGTATCAGATTACTGGATGCTCGATGCTGGATACTCGATGCTCGTAGGTTGTGACCAGTAATGAGTAGATGGGTGGATGAGTAGCGGGGCAAATCCGAAATACGAAGCTCGAAATCCGAAACAAATTCAAATGACCGAAGTACGAAATTCAAAACAAAGAAGGCACAGATTGACATAGACACTAATTGACACGGACTTTTTTGGAACTGACTGACACTGACTGGTTTGACACGGATTAACACAGATTATTAGCCACAGAGGTCTCGGAGAACACAGAGGGATTTGCTCGGCTTTGGCGTACTCAGCCGAGGTCATTCTCGTCCCTAAGGGACTGCGATGCCCTTTTGCCTTGTCCGCCGAATCCCGAATAATTCGGGCTTCTTTATATAAGCCGAGTAAACGAAATCGGGCATAGGAGAATAGTAGGTGGTGAGTGGTGGGTGGTGAGTAGTGCGTTAGACGAAGCACGAATCTCTAAATCCGAAATCTCCATCCTCCGAAGTAAAACTTCTATGGAGGACGGGCGAAACAAATTCAAATGTTCTAATTTCAAATGCCTGAAACTGGAGGAATGGTGTGGGAGCTTTCAACTCATTTTTGCGGTGCGTTTTTATATTGATTTTTTTCTCCTTTTCTGCTACTCTATAACCATAAAAATTAAGGCAGGGCCAGCGGAAGTTCTTTGTTTTTGCGGAAATTGCGGGTTTGGGTAGAATTTACCCGCCACACGAATGGCGGGTAAACTCTGGGGCGGGGGCAAGAAGATTGCGGATTGCAGATTTGCAATTGATGGAGATTGCCACGGTCTTCGGCCTCACAATGACAGGTCCGGGGGCTAACCACTGGATTGCGTGGCTTATTTACCATCAAGCCAATATTCGACAAATTGAGCCAAATCATCCAGGTCCACAGACCCACTCTGGTTAAAGTCGGCACCCTCGCACCAGCCGGGACTGACGCAGGTTTGGTCTCTCCAGTGCCCGGATAATTCAACATAATCAACGAAGTCAACCTCCCCATCTGTATTCAAGTCAGCAGGTATCTTCCCACAAATCATAAGCTCAAAGCGGTCTAATGTGCCGGAGTCGGCGAAATATGCATCGTAGATTTGCAGTCGCCAGGAGCCGTAAGCGTCCAGGCCATCAAAAATCGACAGAGCATTGCCGGGTTCGGGCCTGAATCGGCCAGTAAAAGGCGGCTGGGCCTGCTCGATTGAAAGTTCGGCTTCATCATCAAATATGGTCTGAGTATAGTTCTCGCCATCGAAATACTCATTAAGGTTATACATATTCAAACACAGCCGGGTCCCGGTGGGGCTTTGCAGGAAAAGCTGCAGATCGAATACTTTGCTGTGCGTTACACTGATGCAGACATCAAGGTCGGCGATGGGAAAGTGGTCGGGGATTTCAATAACCGCATCGTCCATCCACCCTTTGGTGTTGTCAGGATCAGCAGGAATCCGCAGATTGAAATCGCCGCCGTAAGTATGGTCTGGGGTCGCTGAGGCAGCGAAACTAAACCCCAGCATAAGGCCGAGAATTGCAACAATCCATTGTCCTTTGCCAGCGTCCATTCTGGCCGGTCATCCAATATCTCACAATGCTTGCAGAACCATTACCTCCTCAATCTGATTTATGCGGCTGAGATTGTAATCTTATAGGACGCTGACTGTCAAGCAAAAAGTGTATTTTTAGAGGGGATGTGCCTTTTTAGCCCCAGAAGCAGGGTTGTGGAGAGAGATTTGTCTATTTTACCTCAACGACCGAATTAAATTCCCCAAACGGATTCAATTCGGTTTGCTCGTTATACGGGTCCTGCTGCCATTGGCCGTCAACGACCAGCCGATAGCGATACTTGCCTGCGGGCAGCTTTATTTTTGTCTGCCATACTCCGCTTGTGCCGACTTTTTCCAGCGGCGTTGCTGTCGGCTGCCAATTATTGAAGTCGCCGGCAATCTGGACGCTCTCGGCGCGCGGATACAGTGTAACAAATGCCATTGCATCGCCTATCTGGTTGACGCCGTAATAGTCGGAGAGCTTCTCGGCGGTAGCAACAAGCTGAGGCTTCTCTGCCTTCGGAGTCGGTGAGGTTCTTACAGGGAGCTTTGCGGCCTCCAGCAGCTCATCGGCGGTGGCGCTAATCGATTCAAGCTGGTTGGCTAAGGAGTTCACATATTCGCGGCGCTGCTGTTTGACCTGCGCACCCAAGACTTCCCCGGCCAGTGTGCGAAAATCTCTGTAGCCCTTGCTGGTGGAATCATATTCGCTGATAGGCTGGCCAAAACTTGAGGCTTCCTTGATTTTAGTATTGAAATTAACGACTGTTTTGAACATTCTGTCGCCGAAGTGGCTTCGCAGCTCTCCCAAAATCTCTCTGGCCATCTTCGTTCTTATGTCATACATACTGGCAAGGACCCTGACATCTATCTGCTGGGTGCACCGCTTGCAGAGTATGCTAAGGGTCTCGAGCTGCTTGCTGAGGCCGTGCAGGGCAAAGTAGCCTGTCTCGACAGGGACGATAACATCGGTGGCTGCCCTAAGTGCGTTGAAGGTCAAAAGGCCCACGGCGGGAGGACAATCAACTATCGCATAATCGTACTGATCCTTTACCTCGTCCAAGACCTCTTTGAGGCAGCCTTCGCGCTCAGGGATGCCAGCCATTTGCTGCTCAAACGCGGACAGGTCTATGCTCGCCGGCGCCAGCTCCAATTTATCACTAATCTGCCAGAGTATTTCGGTGAGCTTTATAGGCTCGTTTCTGCTTCTGCTTATCAACACATCGTATATGCTTTGCTCGATTTGCTCTTCAGGGACAGCAAGGCCGACTGCGCAATGCGACTGCGAGTCCATATCGACCAACAAGACCCTTTGGCCCGTCAGGGCAAGAGCGCTTGCCAGATTTATCGAGACCGTTGTCTTGCCACAACCACCTTTTTGATTAACGACCGCTATGGTTCTCATATCTCCTGTAGCCCTTAAAAGACAAGCTAAAAAACCTCTTTTTTGCTGTGGAAAGATGCCTTTCAATACAACAAATCGCGTCAAATGCCCTCTTATCCTATTCGGCAAAGAAAGCGGAAAAACTTTATCTTTTTATGGGACGGGCCTATAAAAAAACAAAACAGTAATGTAATTTAAGAGATATTTTCGGGCGGACTGGTGCTCTTGGGAGATAGATAGAAAGAACCGAACACACACCATAAGTAGTAAGGTGCATCGTCATTTATAACCCTCCCTCTCGCCCCATTTGCTACCGCAAACTTATCCATTTGTGGCTGGATTTTATCCAACCAAGGTGGTATTATTGGCTGGCGTCGCAGGGATAAAACACCAGCGGTTTGCCGTTCTTTATGTTTGGCTGTAGCCGCTGGATATACATAATGTGGAATTGGAGACAAACCGATGAACGAAAAAATGCTTGGGCGCCGCAGCTTCCTGAAATATACCGCTGCAGTCACCTTAGGGACCAATCTAATAAGCCGGTCTATATCAGCGGCAGAAAAGAAAAAGGACAGAAAATGGCGTAAGGCGCTGAAGATTGGGATGCTGCCGGGCAATATCCCTGATGCCGAAAAGTTCAAGCTCGCCAGAAAATGCGGGTTTGACGGTATCGACGGCGAACCCATAAATGACCTCAATGCCGCTCGGGAACAAGGAAAGCTCGCCCGGGAGGCCGGCGTGCCCATACACGGTCTTGTCTTCGGCGGCTGGCACGCGCCCTTCTCCGACCCGAACCCTGATGTAGTCAAAAAAGGGCTGGAAGGGATGAAAACCGCACTACGATGCGCCAACGCGATGGACGCCAGCACAGTGCTTCTGGTACCTGCAATTGTCAACGAGAACGTTGGCTACGCCGATGCCTATAAGCGCTCGCAGGAACACATCCGTAAGCTGCTGCCTCTGGCGGACGAAATGAAGGTGGTCATCGCTATCGAGAACGTCTGGAACAAGTTTCTGCTAAGCCCGCTTGAGTTCGCACGATATGTGGATGAGTTTGAAAGCCGGTGGGTGCGGGCATACTTCGATGTCGGGAACGTGATTATTTACGGTTACGCCCAGGACTGGATACGCACGCTCGGCAAGCGCATCGTAAAAATCGACCTGAAGGACTTCAAACGCCAGGGTTATAAGTGGACCAACCTGCTCGACGGCGATGTGAACTGGCTGGAAGTATGCCGGGCACTGGATGAGGTCGGGTTCGAGGGATATATGACCGCGGAATTAGATGCCGGCGATGAGGCATACCTGACCGATTTAGCCAAGCGCATCGACAAAATCTTTGCGATGCAGTAACCTATCTTTGTCCTGCCAACGCGTGGATAAAAAAAGGTTCCCACTTTGTCCAGCCAAATCAAAGCGGGAACCCTCATCAATTGTCAATTGCAGGTCGTGACCCGGCAATTACTCTTTGACCTTGACCTTGATGGCCTTGGTCTTTTCGGCCTTGGGCAGAGTGACGGTAAGCACACCATTCCTGCACACGGCATCGATTTTACTTTCATCGACTTCGGCGGGCAGATTTATGTCCCGTCTGAAGCTGCCGTAGGCGCTCTCGATGTGGTAATAGCCCTTTTCCTTTTCTTCTTTCTCTTCCTTTTTCTCGCCGCTGATGGTCAGGGTATTGCCATATACGGAGATGTCGATGTTCTCTGCCTTGCAGCCGGGGACCTCGGCCCTTACGATGACGGCATTCTCCTGGTCGGCCACATCAATTGCGGGCCAGGCCCTGCGGCCCCAGAATGGGACATCCAAACCCTTAAAGAAGCCCTCGAACAAATCGTCGATATCTGTGTGAATCTTTGCCAGGTCATTTCCGTGCCTTCTGTGAATAGGAACCAGTGCCATAGTTACACCTCCTTTCTCGATCTCCAAACCCGCCGTAGGCGGGCTAAACACCGTCTAAAATTCACTTTCCTGAAATCAAATAATAGCAAAATTCGTGCCAGATTATTGTGCCGGCGGCGGGTCTAAAATACGCCATATTCACCAAAGGCGGGCTGTCAATTTGACACTTTTCCTGTCAAGCTGGTATCTGAGGCGACCCGCCGTTTCACGGCGGGCCAAATAACCCCCAGTAAAAACCCCACGTCCGCCGGTGGCGGATTTCATTCCACGCGGGGCTTAAATATGAGCAGCGGTCGGGACTTCGGCGGGGACGCGCTGCTGGCGGGCCTGCTCGACGAAGGCCTCGAGGCGTGTGGTGAGGGTCGAATCCTCCTGGCCATCGAAGCTCAAATTCAAAATCGGCATGCCGCCACACTGGGCACTTATGTTAGGCGAGATGCCGCTGACAATGGTCGAGGGCATACAGGTGAAGGGCATTACATTCACCACGCCTGAGAAGCCATCGTGATAATACTCGATGGTTTTGCCGATAGTCAGTATTGCCTCGCCTTCGAACGAGTGGTGCAGATAGGGTTCGGCCAGCTCGATGACGTGCTCTATGTTTCCTTCCGCCAATTTGCCGAAGTTTTTTTCCAGAGGCGCGGCGAGTTTTCTTTCAATGCTGTGCTGGACGCGGTTGAGGATTACGTTTGTGAACAGGTCTCGCCACTGGCCTCTACGGCGTGCCATAAGGCGGCGTGTGAAGTTTGTGTAATAAATCCACTCTGCAAGCGAGGCGAGGTCGCAGATTGCGCCGAGCTCTTCGAAGCGGGCAACTATGTTACTATTGGCAAAGGGGTGGCTGCGGACATAGATTTCGCCGACAATTCCTATCTTAGGTTTTCGGAGCCGATGGCTGAGCTCCACCGATGAAAACTCATCGGCGATAGTTTGCATAAGCTGAAGCATCGTTGAGAAATTAGAGCGTTTTTCAACCGCCTGCACCCACCAGTGGAGCGCGCGGTCGTAAGCCCTTTGGGCCTGGTGAGGGTCTCTGGCGATGGGGCGGAGGCGGAGGACTACTTTGTGCATCAAATCGATTCCGATGATAGCGATCCAGACTGCTGTCATAAAGCCGGTGGCGCTTGTGCGGCGGGGGCCGTTGATAGATTCCATAAATTCGCGGTAGAAGCTGCTGTCCTGATTGGGGGCAATGACGGGGGTGTCCTCTATGCCGGCGTACCTGAGGATGAGCTGCTGCAGGCAATTATACATTCCGAACCTGCAGGGGCCGGAGGCCGCGGGCATAAAGAAGGCGGCCCTGGCGGGGTCAAATCCCTCAGCACGTATTAGCTTTATCATATCCCCTGTGGTTATGGCACAGGGCAGACACTCCTTGCCATTCGTGAATTGCCTGCCCTGCAAAAGGGCAGCTTCGTCGGCGAGGGGCAGAACCTCAGCGGGCTGACCATGGGCCCTAAAGCAAGCAGCCAACCCATAGGAAGAATCACCCATATACGGGATATACAGGGTCCTGTCTCTGGTGAGGCGGCAGGTGAGCGGTCGTCCTTTTATCGCAGCAACTCGCTCCTGTGAGCCGGGATGATAGTTCTTTAAGCTTTCGAGGAAGGCTTCCAACCGGGTAAGCACGCCGGCATCAGCGGAATGCTCATCTATTTCCAACTGCAGGCAGGGTTTCTGGCCCATTATGTCCTTGAAGAATGTTGAAATGAAAGAGTCCGGGCCGCAACTGAAATTTGATAGGTAGATGCCGAAAAGCCGCGTGTCTCTTCTTATCACCTCGGCGGCCCTTAAAATTCTCTGGCCATAGGCCCAATAGACGTTCTCATGCAGCGACTGGTCGGTGAGTTCGGCTGAAGACAGGTCCAGCATATCCATCGGGATAATCTGGACGCCGAGCTCGGCGAGTTTTTTGGGCAACTGCAGGTTCATACCATCGTCGCAGCCATTATAGGGGCGAGAAATCAGGACAAAGACTTTCTGGTCAGGGCCGATTCGGCTGAGGATTTCCTTTCCTTTGTCTATGAGGGCGTTCTCAAAACCGGCCTGGGCGGCGAGCGCTGCCTTGACTGCTTTGCGGGCCTGCGAGGGGGTGACATTCAGCTCTTTGCCGAGAGCTACGAAACTTTTTACGATGAGCGACTTGCCCTCGCCGAGACGGATGGGGGCAGTTATGATTTTCGTTTGACCAAGCTTAGCGGTAAAAGCAGACCTGACCTGATGGGCGAACGACTGGACATAGGGACAAACCTGATTGTGCTTGTTCCGGGGGAAGCTGGCCATCGAGGAGACTATGCTCGGCAGAAAGATGAAGTCAACCTTCTTCTCAAGCAATTCAGTGACGTGCCCATACGCGACCTTTACGGGAAAACAGGGCTGCGAGGTGACAGATTCGACGCCTATGCGAATCAGCCGTTTGTCGGTCTGGCTTGACAGGACGACCTCAAAGCCCAATGCCTTGAGGAACCGCGAGTACATCGGCAGATATTGCCAGGAAATCAGGGCCATAGGGACACCCACTCTGGTTTTAGGTCGCCTTGCGGCGTCCGATTTGCCGGCAAGGCCCGCGTATTCGAGCAGGGCGTGTCTGCGATATTCAAATGCGCCGAGCTCGGTGGTCTTTTTTTGTTTTTTCTTAAGGTTGTATCGGTCGCATCGGGAGCCATAGTGCAAGGGGTCGGCTCCGGGCAGTTGCACCTTTTTTATTTCACAGTGGTTCGGGCAGTGCTCGCAGGTAAAAGATTCGACGGTATATTTAAGCGAGACGAGATTCTCAAATCCCCTGAACGCACTTGTGGGGACTTTGCCTTCCGCCTCAGCTTTTTTTTGCATATATTCTGCTGCGATGGCGGCTGCGCCAAGTGCGCCAGTAACCTCGTGATGGTCTGGGACACAAACCGGCTTTCCGACGACTTCCTCAAAGGCGGCCCAGACCGCCTTGTTGTAGGCGGTCCCGCCCTGGAAGCAGATGTTATTTCCGATTCTGCGTCGGCCAACGACGCGGTTAAGATAATTGGCGACGATGGAGTAGCTCAGGCCGGCCACCAGGTCGCCCGTCTGTGCTCCCTGCTGGAGATAACTCAGCAGGTCGGACTCCATAAACACGGTGCATCTCTCGCCGAGTTTTACCGGGGCCCGGCTTTTGAAGGCGAGGTCGGCAAACTCGTTGTTAATGCTAATGCCCAGCCGCTGCGCCTGCTCTTCGAGGAAGGAGCCGGTGCCGGCGGCACAGGCGTGGTTCATCTCAAAATCGACTACAACGCCGTTTTCCAGCGATATGTATTTGCTATCCTGGCCGCCAATCTCGAATATGGTATCGACCCGGGGATTGATTATGGCCGCGCCGGCTGCCTGGGCGGTGATTTCGTTAATGACTATGTCGGCGCCTATGAAGTCGCCGGTAAGATACCTGCCTGAGCCGGTGGTGGCTGCCCCTAAAATTCTTACCTTGCCGGCAACTTTTTTGCCAACAATATCAAGACCCTGCCGTATGGCCTCCAAAGGTCTGCCCGCCGTCATCAGATAAACCTTGGCGAGGATTCGCTTTTGGCTGTCCATAACGAGGACCTTTGTACTCAGTGAGCCGACGTCAAGGCCGACGTAGGCATCTATCGGCCCGTTTGCGGTCTGCAGCAGATGCTCACAAACAGGACTTTCCGGAGGGGGTAAGACGGGAATTTTGAGCGGCTGCCGGCGAGGAGCGTGCTCGAGTGCGGAACCTTTTTGCGACAGGTAGCTATCAAGGTTTTCCAGTTGAATGCCGCTTTTGCGCCTGCTGCGGGCGGCAGTCTGCCTGACGACGAGGACTGCGCCGATTGCACCTGTAAAGAAGTGCATATCCGGCACAATCAACTCCCCCGCGGCCAGCTCAAAGACCTGCTGGATGGCTTTGACGACCCCGCTATTGGCTGCGACGCCGCCGGTGAATATAATCGGCTTGACGAATTCCCTGCCACAGCCGAGGTTACTCTTGAGGTTTGTGGCCAATGCGAGGCACAGGCCGGCCAATATATCGCAAAGCGGCGTGGCCTGCTGCTGAAGATGAATCATATCGCTTTTGGCAAAGACCGAGCAGCGTCCGGCCATTCGCGGCACACTTTTACTCTGCAAAGCGAGCTGACCAAACTCCTGCTCAATAGCGATGCCCAGCCGCTGTGCCTGCTGGTCAAGGAAGGAGCCGGTACCGGCTGCACAGACTGTATTAAGAGTAAAATCCCGGACTCTGGCACGGCCCTGCTCGGCAGATAAGAAAATCAGTTTGCTGTCCTGGCCGCCCATATCTATTATGGTTGCCTGCTGCAGGTGCGGGTACAAATGGTAAATTGCTGCGGTCTGAGCGGGAACCTCATTTATGAAGGGAATATCGACCAGCTTAGCAAAGAACCGCCCGGCGTTACCGGTTGCCGTTACAAGCGGGACCTGTGGTGGATTTATCCGCCTGAAAACCTCTTGCAGTTGTGAGCGCACCGTTTCCAACGGTCTTCCCATCGTGCGCTTGTAATCACTGAAGATGACCTTGCCTGCCTCATCAAGCACAACAACGTCGCTACTGGTCGAGCCGATATCGATTCCTAAGGAGAACCCGCCAAGGTGATACAGCGGCTGGTACTGCTTAGCGGCACCTGACGTGATGATTTCCTGTTGAATTTTGTCTTCCATTATTTAGCTCCCTTTCTATTCTTTGGCAGGCTCCGGGGTGGCGATGCTCGCCCGGACTTTTTCGAGGGCCTGCATCATCTTTGTCTGCTCCTTATCGTTGAGTCCGGCCATTATTCTCCTGACCTCTTTAGCATAAAGCGGCTCGATTTGGGCAAGAAGCTGCTTACTGTGGTTGGTCATCCTGATGATGTTGCATCTTCTATCGGATGGTGCGGCGGTGCGAGCGACAAGGTCTGTTTTCTCCATCCGGTCTATGAGCGATGTGATGTCGGCGCGGTTAACAAGCATCATACCACTAAGCTGTGCCTGGCTTAAGCCGCCGTTGGAATTGCTCTGGTGCCGCAGAAGCATAAGAAGGTTAAACTGGACGTCTGTCAGACCAAATTGCCTGAGAAATTCGCCAGCCCTCTTTCGCAGTCGCACTGCCGTGTAGTAAATGCTCAACAGTGCCTTATGAGGCGGTAAGGCCACTGCTTTTTTGAAACCAAGCTCTTTTTCCAACGGCATTATAGTTTCCTTAAAAGAAACATAGAAGATTCATATATATATTGTTGACTAATGAACGAGTTTGTCAAAGGAAATTTTTCTAAAATTTCCAACAATTTTTAGATCACAGCAAGGGCAGACCCTGCCCGATGTGATAGTGTTCGCAGGTTTAGGGCCTGAAACCATAGTGGATAACCTGTGAATAAACATGTTAAGTCCCGCGAGAATTAACATACTGAACCTCTACCAGAACCCTTTGTGCTAACTACCTCACATAACCTTACCTCCCCTTTATCTGCTTTTCCACAAAGGACACTGGTGGGGTTGTATCCATAACTATATCTCTTGTAAGAAGTTACAAACAGCCTTATTAAAGATATCACAACGTAACCCTTAATAAAACTACTAATACTATTTATTTAATAAAATATAAGACTACACCCTACAAACAATATAAATTGTTAAAAGTTCAGAGAAAAACCTTATTGCGACAGCACGCGGGAAGCATAGAAAAGAAAGCTGAGTTTTTAGTGGAAAAGAGGTTGTGGTTTCATTGGGGGTGATGTACACTATGGCTTCTTAGTAAGCGTATTAGTTTTACATTTTAGGTGATTCCTACATTTTTGTAAGAAGAGAGGGATGTTATGAAAGTGAACTTTAATAGAACCGCTTTTGCTGAGGCATTAGGGTTAGTAACCTTAGTAGTTCCGAGCCGCACCCCTAAACCAATACTCCGATGCATTCGTATTGCGGCCCAGCAGCAAGCGGTCCGTATCTATGCAACGGATTTAGAAGTCGGCATCAGCCACTTAGTTTCTGAAGTGCAGATAGAGGAAGAAGGCGAAACCATCATTCCAGCAGACCGCCTTACCGCCATAGTGCGCGAAAGCATGGATGAAACCCTGCTATTAGAGTCTGCAGAGAGCGCCTGTCACATAAAAGGGGCCGACAGCCACTTTACAATTTATGGTCAAGAGCCATCACAGTATCCAGCAGTGCCGGGTTTCGAAGGTACCGCTGATATGGAGGTTGCATTAGGAAATCTTAAGATAGGGATTGAGCAGTGCCTGTTTGCCACGGCCAGGGAAAGCAGCCGCTACGCGATTAACGGAGTGCTGTGGGAAAGTAAGGACAAGAAGCTGCTATTGGTTGCTACCGATGGCAGGAGATTGGCTCGCAGCAAGGTGAGCCTTGCGCAGGCCCCGTCGGCCAAAAGCGGACTAAAGGCGAGCGGCGCGGCAAATACAATAGTGCCAGCTAAAACAATGTCCCTATTAGAGAAGGTCGGTGACAGCGGCAAAGAGACCGTTGCGGTGAAGCTGCTCGAAAACCAGATACTAATTAGTTGTGCCAATGTCGTTATAAGCTCAAATCTTGTTGAGGGCAACTTTCCGAAGTACGAGGACATAATCCCCGCTGACTACGATAAGAAGCTGATACTGTCAACCGAGGCGACATTGAGTGCGGTTAAGCGGGCGGCGCTACTGACCAGCGAGGAATCAAGAGGTATTAAGCTGTCGATAGGAGGGGACAAGCTGGTATTTTCCAGCAGGGCGCCGGAGACCGGCGATGCGCAGGTTGATATGGTCATTGATTACAAGGGCGAGCCAATTGACATTGGCTTTAATCCGCAATTTTTGATAGATGTTCTGCGGGTCATTAAAACGCCGGAGTTTGAACTCGAGCTGGGCCAAGCGGACAGGCCTGGCTTGATTAAAAGCGGGGCAAATTTTCTGTACGTCTTGATGCCGATTAACCTGGGTTAGGCGATTAAAGTACAGCGTAAAGCTTAAAGCACAAAACTTAAAACTATGGAAAGCGAAATAGAGAGGCACAGTTATTTTGCTGAAGGCAGGCGCAACGATGTTAGGCAGCCAACCTGCCGAAGGCGGGAAGCGACACGACTGGGTGAGGTGCTCAGGGAGCTTATGGATAATCAGGTTTCCCGGCGGCAAGCAGATTTCGCATCGGTAGCTAAACTCTGCAGCCAGGTATTACCTGTCGGGCTTTCCGCGCACTGTGAAATTGCCGGTATTTCCGGCGGCCAGCTCAAGCTGCAGGTGGATTCGCCGGTATATATGTATGAGCTGCAGTTGGCAAGTTCAGGGCTTCTTAAAGAGCTGCGGCAGCACTGCCCACGCGTTCCAATAGAGAAAATCAAGCTTGTGCTTGCTTAACGCAATCTTCTAATGCGGAGGTGGGAAAATTTCGACAGTTTGTGGCGGGGTAAGTCCGATATACATATATATACAGACAGGTAAATTGTATGAAAGACCAGAAATACGATGCCAGCAAGATAAAGATACTGGGGGGTATAGAGGCGGTGCGCAAACGGCCGGAAATGTACATCGGCGACCGCGGCAGCGGAGGGCTCCATCATCTTGCCAATGAGGTGCTGGACAACTCCATTGATGAGACGCTGGCTGGCTTCTGTAACGAGATAAGCGCCCGCATTCATGCGGATGGTAGTTGCGAGGTGGAGGATAATGGGCGGGGCATACCAGTTGAAGAGCACAAAGAGGCGAAAATAAGCGCACTGGAAGTGGTGCTCACGAAACTACACGCAGGAGGCAAGTTCGATAGCGACAGCTATAAAGTGGCCGGCGGCCTACACGGCGTGGGCGTCAGTGTTACAAATGCGCTCAGCGAATGGCTCGAAGCAGACGTGTATCGAGATGGAAAGCACTATCATTTTGAATGTGCAAGAGGCGTAAGACGTGGGCCGGTAAAGGAGATTGGCCTGACCACCAAGCAGGGAACGAAGATATCCTTTATGCCGGACACGCAAATTTTCGGCGAAACCGAGTTCGACTATGATACGCTCCTGCAGCGGGTGCGGGAACTGGCATATTTGAATGCGGGGCTGAAGATTAGCTTGCGTGATGACAGGGTTAATAAGAGGGAGTCGTTCAGGTTCGAGGAGGGCATTAAGGCTTTTGTAAGGCATCTTAACGAGGGCAAAGAAATACTTCACACGGACGTTGTTTATCTATTCAAGGAAGACCCTGAGTCGAAGATGAGTAGTGAAGTAGCACTGCAGTACAATGATGGGTACACGGAGAACGTGCTGGTCTTTGCCAACAACATACGCAATATTGACGGCGGCACGCATCTTTCGGGCTTTAAGACGGCGTTGACACGGACGATGAATTATTATGCCAAGACCAATAATCTATTAAAGAACGGTCAGGCACCGGTAGGCGATGACCTGCGGGAGGGATTGACTGCAGTTGTGGCGGTAAGGGTTGCCGAGCCGCATTTTGAGGCACAGACGAAGGTGCGACTGACTAATCCGGAGGTTGGCAGTTTTGTTGAGACGGTCGTTAATGAGCAACTCGGTCATTATTTAGAGGAGCATCCTGCGGAGGCGAAGCGGATTTTGAATAAGGCGATTCAGGCAGCCGCAGCCAGGGAAGCTGCCAGGAATGCCAGAGAGCTGACCAGGCGCAAGGGGGCGCTTAGTTCGGGAAATCTCCCCGGCAAGCTGTGGGACTGCGCAAGCAAGGAAAAGATGGAGACGGAGATATTTATTGTAGAGGGCGACTCGGCCGGCGGCTCGGCAAAGGCGGGGCGAGACAGGAACATTCAGGCAATTCTGCCGCTGAAGGGCAAGATTCTCAATGTGGAAAAGGCCCGGCTGGAAAAGATGCTGGCGCATGAGGAAATCCGGACCATTATCAGCGCTTTAGGGACCGGCATTGGGGCCGACGAGTTCGATTTGAGCAAGTGCAGATACGGCAAGATAATCCTGATGACAGATGCGGACGTGGATGGTGCTCATATTCGGACGCTGCTGCTGACGTTTTTCTTCAGGCAGATGCCACAGCTATTTATCGAGCGGAAGATTTATATTGCGCAGCCGCCTTTGTATGAGGTCGCGGTCAAGGGCCAAAAGAAATCCGAATATATCCTCAGTGAAGGGGAAATGCGCAGACGGATGATTGGCCGCGGGCTGGAGGGCACGGAGCTTGTGGTAAAAGACGACAAGACGGGCGCCTCTAAAATCCGAAATCCGAAATCCGAAATCCGAAATGTAAAGGCACGGCAGATTACCGCCAAAGAGCTTTTTGAGCTTATAAAGCTGCTGACCGACGTCGAGCGGAATAGTGTGGTTCTGACCAGGCGAGGGATTAACTTTGCGGAGTTTGTCGGCCAATATTATAGTCCGCGTAAAGGGGGACTGCCTCGATTTCGTATCTGTGCTGAAGGCCGCGAGGATGTTTATTACGAACTGGATGATTACGAGAAGCGAGTAGATGAGTTGAAAGAGCGCGCCAAGGGTGAAGAGGAGTCGGTTGTTGCCGAGGAGCTTCATGAGGTTGGGCGAATTAACCAGATAAATGCCAAGCTCAAGAAACAATTTGGGCTGGACTTAGAAGACTTTCTCCTGAAAGCGGACAGGGCTGTTTCCGGCGAGGCGCTGCCGACGAAGTTTGAGCTGGTCAATGGGCAGGACAAATATGAGATTGCTTCGCTGGGCGAGATTTGTTCGGCCGTCAGGCAGATAGGCGGGAAGGGAATCGAGATAAAACGATTCAAAGGGCTGGGAGAGATGAACGCCGAGCAACTGTGGGAGACGACAATGAATCCACAGAGCAGGACGCTATTGAGCGTGCGGCTGGATGACGCAGGCGAGGCGGATAGACTGTTTAGTATATTGATGGGGGACGATGTGGAAGAGCGGCGAAACTTTATCCAGGAGCATGCCCTCGAAGTTCAAAACCTTGATGTGTAATCTGCATTCCGTGTAGAAAAGCGTTAGCTGGAAAGGAAACAAACAAGGGCGAGCCGGCAGGGCGAAGCCCTGCACTGGATCAAGCCCGCCTTCGGCGGGGCTCGCCCTTGTTATTAGAATTGCTGGTCATCTTTGGCTTGGCTCTGGAATCATATTGCGGCCGCTTGTTTGATACGTGTGAATGCGGACCTTCTGGCGGAACTGGTCGAAGGTTGCCTGTCCCTTTGAGAATAGGTCGATGTCGGACTTTTTGGCACGAAGGGTCAGGACTGCGGGGGTCGCAGAGTCCTTTTTTACCGACAAGAGTTTTTGGTGCGGAACTCTGCGTGATGCGCTTACGGACCTTGAGGACAGAGTTCTGTCTGGACCCCTTCCGCCGATTTCTTCGACGGCAGTTTCTTGAACGACGACGGCTGGCGCACAACCTCTGACAGAGATGACTACTGACTCATCAGGTTTTAAGCAGTGGATGTTGGCTGCGTGCTTAAGAGACTTGATAAGTGTGGTTTTTAACTGCTCGACTTTTTCGGGGTCGTATTCTTCGCTGGGGTGATCTGAACCAGACATCATGTAAATCATAGTATCCCCGCCACCGGCAAACCCCCCGTCTTCCCTTGTGGAGTGGAGTTCACTCTTAGTTTCTTCCCAGAAGGTGTCGCCCTCTTCTTTGGGCGGCCCTTCCTTTTTGGTTTCGGGTGGAGGGATAAGGGGGAAGTCAACATTTAGCAGAAGCAGCACTCCATAACCTTCGAGGTATATACCCTCAGTTCCAGTGTCGGCACCAAAGGGAAACAGAGTTCGTTTGGCCGGTTCAATTCGGGCCTCCTGTTGAAGCTTTTTTTCTAACACGCGGCACATTATGCCGATGTCCTCGGTTATTGCGGCGAGGTCTTCTGGCTTAATCTGGTCAACAGGAATTACCAGAATCGTTTGTGCAGCGCGCAGGGGCATTCCTATCAATTTCGTCGGGAGGACGATGTCCCCAGAGTCCCCGGCAGATTTTTGTACCTGCTCTAATAGGTTCTGTACATTCTTGATAGTAGTCTCTGTTTGCTCTTGTGCTTCTTTAGCAGCTGCTTCTGCATCCCTTTGCGCACTGGCGATTGTTTCTTCAGACCCTTTTTTGGTGGTGCTTTGAGCCGGGGTGCAGGCCGGCGTTACGAGATTGAGCACAATGAGTGCAGCAAGTGTTAAGATAATAGGTCTCATTTTTTTACTCCTTTCTATTTGATGGGTTTGGGGTTTGTGATACGTTTGGCGTTACAGTGTTAGATAGGAATTGCGCTATGTCATATTTTGTTTTCAGTAGCTGGTCATCGGTATAGACGGCCAGAGTTGTCAGGCCGTTGCTTAGCTGGGTTTTATCGTGTAATCGGTTTGATTCTATTTGCTGTAGTGCAGCGGCAACCCAGCGGCGGTCCTGCATCTGGGCGGAGTTGATGGATTCGATGAGGTCTTCAAGCAGTTGATTAGTTACAGCGGCGGAGGCGGCTAAGGTTTGTGCGGCGAACTGGTTTAGGTCCTGGCGGCGCTGCCGGTCAAGCTCATCTTTAAGCTGGACATAGGTATTTGCCAGCGACAACCGCCAGTATTGCTTCATTTCACTCAGTAGCTGCTGACGGATAGCCGGCTCGAGGTCGGAGTAGAGTTGCTGTGCATCCGGCGGTCTTGGGGCGGATAGGCGGCCTGCGAGATAGCCAGCGGCAATCAGCAAGACTGCCGCTGCGGCAAGTCTGGGAAATGTTTTCACGGCTTTGAGTCGTTCGAGAATCCAGATTTGCCGCACAGCCGTTACCGGCGGCGTTGAGCCGGAGGCTTCGGATAACTTTGCGAGTGTTGAGTCGATAGTTTGCTGTGGCGGTCCTGTCGGGAGCGGTGTTTGTGAGAGGGCTTTAACGGCTTTGTTTAAGAAGTCGTGTTTTTTTTTCATAATTGTACCTTGCCTTTCTGATTTTGAGCAGGCCCGCCAGAGGCAGGCTGGAGATACTGTCGCAGTTTGGCTCGAGCGCGGTGCAGCAGGACACCTGCTGCATTAGTTTTGATGCTGAGCTGTTTTGCTATTTGTTGGTAGCTCATATCGTTCAGGTATCGCAGGCAAAAGACCTGCGCCTCTTGCGGCGGCAACTGGGCTAAGGCCTTGCGTAACATAGCAGCTAATTCCTGTCGTTGTGCATGCTCTGCCGGGTCCGGGTTCGCACTCGGGACAGGAACCCGGTCGCCATTCTCGGTGTCAAAGAGCGGCTGGCGTAATCGCTGTCGCAGTCGGTCTATTGCCCTGGCGGTAGCCAGGCGAGCCAAAAGCGCGGGAAAATTCCGCACGGGCTGGCGTTGAGACAGTTGCAGGGCGGAAACGAACGTTTCCTGGAAACAATCGGCAGCATCTGTGTGGTTTCCCAGCAATCTGTAAGTAGTTTTCCAGACCAGCGGTCCGTGTTTTTTGACAATTACCTGCCAGTCAATAACTTGCAAACGCATCTCCTTTTGGCACTGCCTTCTGTTGCAGGCTACTGGCAAATCAATATAATAGTCGTTTCGACCATGTATTTTATTACAAAAGCGAATGTGAAGTTCAGTAGTTTTATGAGGGAAAAAGGGAAAGGTGGGGAGTAGCACTAAATTGTGGGGAGTGCAGTAGTTCTGGCAAAAATACAATTTATTTTGCTATGTAGGGATTTTTTTCTTGCAAAAATGTTTGCAGGTTGTCACAATATGTGCTTACTGCCGGCTATTCGTCGTGCGTGGTGCGTATTGTGTCGTGCGTAATTCTACGCAATACGATATACGCAATACGATATTGGAGGCAAGGAATGTTGGGTCGTAGAAAATTTGCGATGTTATTGGTTCCGGCCTTTTTGCTTTGCTGGCTGTTGCCTGGGGGGTGCAACAGGTCGCAAACAACTACACAGCCCAAGGCCCCGGTGGCCGACAAGGTAAAGCCGACGGTGGCAGACGTCAGGAAAGCGAGAATACTTTCGGAACTCGACCGCAAGTTTGAAAATCCCGATGCCCATTTTGAACTGGGCGAGTTGTATCAGGCTGACAGCATGTGGTCGAAGGCCGAGTACCACTATAATATTGCTTTAAGCTTCGCTCCTGCTCACAGACCTGCGCAGGCGGCGATTGTGAAGGTGCTGAGCAGCAGCGGCAACACAGCCAAGGCCAAGGTTGCTGCGGATATCTACGTAAATCAGGTTTCCGGCTCAGCGGAGGAGTCGCTTAAACTTGGAATAGCATTTGCGAGACAGCAGCTCGATGATTATGCATTGACCTGCTATCAGCAGGCGCTGAATCTTGCGCCGAATTCGGCCAAGATTAACAGGCAGATAGGGTATTATTATTTGAGTAAGAACGATTTAATCCGGGCGAAGGAGTATTTGACCCGGAGTTTTCAGCTTGACCCCACACAGCCGGATGTGGCGGGTGAATTAGGCCGGCTGGGTGTGGCCGTGCGGATACCGCGAAAGACCGTGACGCAGACTAAGAAGCTGGATGAAATTGTCGAGCGCTCGGGTGAAGTAAAGAAGTGAAGCAAGCCCTTGAATGGAATAAAGGGTGTTCGCGGACTAAAACCAGTTTGAGTTTTTCATTGCCCCGTGGCGAACGGATGCGCTGCGGGGTTTTTTAATTTTTCATTTGTTATTTTCTATTTATTATTTTTAACCCTTTATGGCGGGATACCGCAAATAGCGTAAGCAAGGAAATAGTATGTTTGGGCTGCATGTGGCGGATATTGTTGTGCTGGTTTTGTATTTTGTCGGGATGACCCTCATCGGGTTCAAGGTTGCGAAGGGAGTACAAAGCCTGACTGATTTTTTTATGCCTCGCAAGGCGAGCAAAATGCTGATGGTAATGCACGCCTTCGGGAGCGGCACGCATGCGGACCAGGCGGTCGGGGTGGCTTCAAAGACCTATACGAATGGTCTGTCCGGTATATGGTATCAGTGGTGCTGGCTGTTTCCGACTCCATTTTACTGGCTGATTGCAGCGGTGATGAGGCGCTTGCGGGCGATAACGACCGGAGATGTTTTTGAAGCCAGGTTCGGCCCAAGTGTCGGGATGCTGTTTGCTGTTGTAGGAATGCTGAACCTTGTAGTTAATATCGGTGTGATGCTCAAGGGTTCCAGCGCCGTTGTTCACGCGAGTACGGCAGGGTCTGTTCCTGCTAATGCGGCCATTGCGCTGATGATGATAGTAATCGTGATATACGGCATGGCCGGGGGCCTGTCAGCGGTGATTCTTGCAGATTTCATTCAGGGAAGTCTTACCATTATCTTTTCCTTTATGTTGCTTCCATTTATTTTAGGTGCGGTAGGCGGGATAGATGGCATCCGTGCAGCGATAAAGGACCCTGCAATGTTATCGCTGGTAGCTCCGGAAGAGATAGGATTTTTCTACATAACTATAATTGCGTTCACCTCGCTGATAGGTATTGTGACGCAGCCGCACATTATGGGCAACTGCGCTGCGGGCAAGACGGAGATGGAAGGCCGGGTCGGTATGATGTGCGGAAACTTTGTTAAGCGGATATGCACGATAGCCTGGTGTTTAACCGGACTTGCCGCGGTTGTATATTTTAGCGGGCGTGACATCAATCCGGACCATATTTTCGGATTGGTGGCGGCAGAGTTTCTGCCCAGGGTATCTTACGGCGTGCTGGGCCTGTTCCTGGCATCGCTTTTGACCACGGCGGTGGGTTCCTGCGACTCATTTATGATTGCCTCGGCGGGACTGTTCACGGAAAACATCTATAAGCGGGTGCTGCCGGATAGAACCCAGCGGCATTATCTTTTCGTTGCTCGCGCTGCATCGGTTGCGGTGGTTGCCGGCGGTGCGGCTTTTGCCTATTGGCTGCCCAGTGTTGTCAGAGGCCTTGAGGTGTTCTGGAAGATTTCGTCTATGATGGGTATCGCGTTCTGGATGGGACTTTTCTGGAGACGCACGACCGCAGCTAGCGCATGGGCATCTACACTGACGGCGTTCGGGGTGTGGTGGCTGACCACGCAGCAATTCTTTATTTGCCGGTTGAGCAGTCTTTCGGTGGCAGAGCCGCTTCGGTTCATCTTCGTTCGTGATGGTGTGCCCGAAGTGTATCTACCCTGGCAAATGGTGTTTTATTTGGCGGCGGGACTTATTGTCGGAATCACCATAAGTTTGTTCACCAAGCCAGTTGCTCGCGAAAAACTTGACAACTTCTATGCACTGGTGCGAACTCCCGTCAGGCCGGGCGAGAAGGTGTCTGTGCCCTGCACCTTGCCGGCCGGGACTGTGGCGCCTCGTAAGCGCAGCATTTTTCCGGGCACAAGTCTTGAAATACTGGTCCCGTCACGTATATCAGTCATCGGATTTTTGCTGGCGTGGGCGTGCGTGGCTTTGATTATTTACTCATTCTATCTTATAGTGAAGGCGTAGATGCGGAAATAGGTAAAAAGGGAAAAGGCAAAAGTAAAAAACGAAGAGATAAACGGTCAAACGATTAGACGGTGAAACGGTTAGATGAGTAGGGGAGAGGGACGGAGGACGAAGGATGAATCTGGGTAAGTATTCATTTGGGACAGGTGACAGGTTCGGGCGGCAGGGAAAGGCCCTGCTTGCTGCCATAATTAAGGCAAGACAGCAGGGAGTTACTATAACCCCAGTTTGGAACAAGTCGCACAGGGAGCATAACATCATAGGGACAAAGCCGGCGGATACGCGCAAAGAAGCTGACGAGGCAGTGAAGGCCTGCAGGTGGGACGTGTCTTACTTTGTAGATGCCGACCACATCGGGCTAAACACCGTTGACCGATTCATCAAAGCCAGCGACTTTTTCACGATAGATGTCGCTGATTTTATAGATAGGGCGGCAGACGAAAGCGAACTGAAATTGTTCGTACGAAAGCACAGCAAATACATTGGCAGGCTTTCGATTGAAGAAATTGATACGACCTTTGAGGTTACTGAGGAACGAATTCGCGCTATAGCGGGCAAGTTTCTTCTGGCGGTTAAGCAGGCGGGGGAGATTTACCGTCGTATCGAGGCAGCCAAAGGCGCCGCCAACTTCGTAACAGAGATTTCGATGGACGAGACAGGTGAGGCGCAGACGCCGGTCGAATTGTTTTTTATCCTTGCTGTCATTGCAGATGAAGGCATTCCTGTCCAGACGATTGCTCCGAAATTTGTGGGGCGATTCAATAAAGGGGTGGATTACGAAGGTTCCATTGCAAGGTTTGCAAAACAATTTGAGGAGGACCTTGCGGCGGTTGCTTTTGCAAAGAAAGAGGTTGGGTTGCCTGAGAACCTTAAATTGAGTATTCACTCCGGCAGCGACAAGTTTTCGATTTACCCGGCAATCAATAGGGCACTGAAAAAGTTTGATGCCGGGCTGCACATCAAGACGTCGGGAACGACCTGGCTGGAAGAATTGGCGGGACTGGCAATGGCCGGCGGCGATGGACTTATTATTGCAAAGCGCGTATATGCCGGGGCACTGGCGCGAATTGATGAGCTTTGCGAGCCATACGCGACTGTTATTGATATTGATAGAGCAAAGCTGCCGACGACGCAGGAAGTTGAGAAATGGGACGAAGAGACCTTTGCAGCGGCTCTGCGGCACGATAAATCCTGTAAGGAGTATAACCCAAGTCTTCGGCAGCTTCTGCATATTGCATACAAGATTGCAGCGGAGATGGGTCGGCGGTATTTAGATGCGGTTGACAAATATGAAGATATAATCGCAAAGAACGTAACGGAGAATATCTACGAACGGCATATCAAGCCGGTTCTGCTTGTATAACCCCTGAATTATTACCGACGGGTTTGGCGAGCCAGACGCCGCCTGTCCGCTTCTTTCAACAGCCGTTTACGGATTCGAATCGAGCTGGGACAAATCTCAACAAGCTCGTCCTCCTGGATGTACTCCATCGCCACTTCAAGACTCATCTTTCTGGCGGGCTTTATCTTGGCTGCATCGTCTTTGCCGGCCGCCCGGATATTGGTAAGCTGCTTGGTTTTCACCACATTTACGGGTATGTCATTTTCCTTGCAGTGCTCTCCGGCTACCTGACCTTCATATACTTTTTCGCCCGGCTCGACGAAAAAGATACCCCGGTTGTATAAGGCACCAAGCGCATAAGTCGTGACATGTCCGGTAGTGGTCGCTATCATAACACCGGCTTTTCGCTGAGGTATCGCTCCGCGCATCGGCTCATATCTTTCAAACGAATGGTGCATAATCGCTCTGCCCCGGGTTGCGTTCATCATTCTGGCGTGAAGGCCGAACAGACCGCGCGACGGTATAAGAAATTCCATGTGGATAAAGTCGCTTGTCCCGCTTTTTGCGCCTATCTTGATTACTTCACTTCGCCGGTCGCCCAGAAGACTCATCACGGAATTCTGACAATCCGAGGGGCAGTCCACCACAAGTGATTCTATCGGCTCATGTTGCTCACCATCAACCATTCTCAAAATTACGTTCGGCTTGCCCGCGCATATCTCATACCCTTCTCGCCGCATATTCTCCAGCAGGATACCCAGGTGCATCAACCCTCTGCCGGAGACATTGAATTCGTCGGCCGTCTGCCCCGGTTCCACCCTTAATGCAACATTATGCTGCAGCTCCTTTTCAAGTCTTTCGCCTATCTGCCTGCTCGTAACGTATTTTCCGTCACTGCCAGCGAAAGGCCCGTCGTTGACCCTGAAGGTCATAGTCATTGTCGGCTCATCGATGGAGATGACCGTAAGCATAGAAGGATTTTCCGCGCAGGCGATAGTGTCGCCGATTTCAATGGGGTCAAGCCCGGATATCGCGCATATATCACCGGCCTGCGCGGTTGAAACCTGTTTTCGGCCAAGACCATGAAACTGATGAATCTGCGCAACCTTTTGCAGTATATGCCGGTCATTCCTGTCAATTACGGTAACTATCTGACCCTCGCTTATCTGCCCCGCGAAAATTCTGCCTATTGCTATCCGTCCGACGTAATCCGAGTATTCCTGATTTGTAACCAGCATTTGCAAAGGAGCATCAAGATTAAACTGTGGCGGTGGAACACTTTTTATAATGGTCTGGAATATCACCTGCATATTGTCGGTCTTTTTGCCGAGTTCGGTCGTTGCCCAGCCCTGCTTTGCAGATGCATAGACTAAAGGGAAATTAAGAGCATCATCGTCGGCGCCAAGCTGAACAAGCAAGTCAAACACCTCGTTCACAACGTCCTGCGGCCTGCTGTTTTCGCGGTCTATCTTGTTGATTACGACTATGGGCTTGAGCTTGCGTTCAAGGGCCTTGGTCAACACAAATCTTGTCTGCGGCATAGGTCCTTCAAATGCATCGACTAAAAGCAGGACGCCGTCGGCCATACTTAAGACGCGCTCAACCTCTCCGCCGAAATCGGCGTGTCCGGGTGTGTCGATTATATTGATTTTATATTCATCGCCTTTGGGGTCCGTGTAGTAAATCGCACAGTTTTTACTGAGAATGGTTATACCGCGTTCCCGCTCCAGCGGATTGGAATCCATAATCAGGTCATGCTCACTGCCGGCCAGTTTGTCGAGCTCTTCCTGCCGAAACATCCCAGACTGGTACAAGAGACGGTCTAGCAGCGTCGTCTTCCCGTGGTCAACATGCGCAATTATCGCAACATTACGAATATGGTCTGAATACATAACAGGTCCTTATTTGTGATTAGCAAATATTCAGGAATTGGTTTAATCCTTAGTTATGAAAAAACATTACTTTACTTTTTTCCTTTGTGACTGTCAATACAAAACCCCGACCGGATTTGTTCAAATTTGCAGAGAAGGGAAGACAGAATTCAGAATGTCGAATAACGAATGTCGAATATCGAATTTCGAACGATGAAGTTTAGTCACTACTCCTGTTTCTCAAGCCAGTGGGAGGCCATAAGTGCAAAGTCTTTGAGGTTCACTATGCAATCGCCATTTATATCACCGGCGACAATCGTCTCGCAAACCGGCTCGCCAAAGTATGATTTGCTTGCTTCTGCTGTGCCGCCATAGGCGCCCATATTGATAATACCGCCATTCGGAAATGGCTCAAGACCGATAGGGCTATGTGGGTCACCGGTATCAATACACGGACTTGTCATATCGTCTTTCGTCCATCGTCCTTCGTTTACATCCCAGCACCCTGCCTGCGACTTCAAATGATAGTCATTGTTGTTGGGGTCGGCGAAAAGAGGGTCTGCATCGATGTTTCCTTCACCATGCCAACCGCCTTGGACATCGCTGTAAGTTACAATACGTGTGTAATCTTGAGAAACTTCCGTAATCTCGTTAGGTATATCACTCCAAAGAATGCAGTTTGTTAAGATGGAATCGTCGTTATTAAATATTCCGCCACCACTTTTGCCTGCCGAATTACCACTGAATGTACAATTGGCTAATGTAATATCGGTGTCATCACTGTATATTCCAGCGCCATAGTCTGCCGCTGAATTCTTAATAAATTTGCAGTTAATTAATGTTAGTTCGCTCTCCCATGCCGATATCCCCCCACCACTGTTTTTGCTAAATGTACAATCAATCAAAGTTGGAAATCCTACATCGCAATACATGCCACACCCGGAGTTATTGTTTATAGAACAATTAATAAATGTTGGCCTGGCAGCATCACAGTACACTCCAACACTATTTTTCGTTATGTTGCAGTTAATGAATGTTGCCCGACTCGAAAAAAAATGTATTCCTCCACCCCACATTCCTCTTCCATTAGTAATTGTGAACCCATCAAAAACAGAATTTGTATCGTAATTTTCCCAAAAAATTATAACGGCATCTGTTTGTTGGCCATCGATAACTGTATTGGCTATAACATTAGGGTCATTTGGATTTGTGCTCCTTAGAATAATATTTTTGCCATTAAAATTGATATTCTCATAATAGATTCCTTCGGCAACAATAATTGTGTCACCGTCGTTAGTATTGTTGATGGCGGCCTGGATGTTGTCAAAGTCGGCAGGATTGTCGTCATCGACGTAAATAGTTTTGGCTGTGGTGATTGCAGGAGCGGTCAGTAGCAGTAGAAAAATCGAAAGTGCAGTGCATTTTCTTAATGGATATGTTTTGGGTGTGCTTCACGTTTGTAGGTATAAAAATTGCTCTCCATAATAGGAAAAAACAAATGTTTTAGAACATTAACCTATAATGGAGAGCAAAATTATGGATACCAAAATTATCGACCAATTAGAAG
>Ga0315280_10000285_pt1 | contig 94809 bp, 77 predicted proteins | sample YL17G06_40_MG_FD_203697 | JGI IMG/M metagenome (GOLD analysis project Ga0315280, IMG submission 203697) | Sediment microbial communities from Yellowstone Lake, YNP, Wyoming, USA - YL17G06_40 | ecosystem: Environmental > Aquatic > Freshwater > Lake > Sediment | place: USA: Wyoming | collected...
TTCTCTGATTTCTGGTGGAAGTGATCCCATCTTTTCCCATCCCAGGAAAGAGATGTGATCGCTTCATTTTTAATTTTTTTGTAAGAATGTTGGCGATGTCTGTTTACTTTACAACATCGAAACTTATTTATAATAGCCAGATATACAATTATAACTACAAATAGGGGGTAAAATATGAGTTCTGGAAAAGATTCTAAAAAATCTCGAATAGAAGCAGTTGTCATAGCCCTCTTATTCATAGGAACAGCATTAATAGTGCCTATGGGTACGATCGCTAAGAACACGGAAGTAACAAAACAAAATCCACTGAAGAATTACTATTCACTGGGAGATAATGGACCATTTATCTTAGATAGAAGTTACTTATTCCAAGAAGACAACCCTGCATCCACAGGTACAGCCGATAACGATGATGGTGGATATAAAAAAGATGCGGGTAACGCACTTCCAAATGCATTGGCGCTCTATCCCGGTGAACTCATCGATGAAACACCAGGACGAGGCCGGGAAGGTAAACTGACTAACTCTAGTGACCTCCAAGATTGGTTCTATTTTACAGTCTCACAGGGTCAACAGATTGTCATCACCATGACCCCTCCAACAGGATTTAATTTTGACCTATCCTTATCAGATCCCAGCGGTGCCGTGCTTGCCACATCAACAAACCCAGGGAGCAATCCAGAGTCCATCACGTTCCCCACAACGTACACCGGAAAATACTACATGAGGGTATTCTTCATGAATGGTACTGGGCAAGGCCGCTACAGTTTTACTGTCACCCTCAATGGGCAAAATGATGCAAACTCAGGGCATGACGCGGGAAATACCCTCGGTACCGCACAGCTCATTATACCTGGAACATACTATGGATACCTCGACATGAACGACCCGTATGACTTTTACAAATTCCAGGTAGATGCAGGGAAAGGAATTCACCTGATCTTGAAAATGAATTATCTCTCCTATCTTACTGATTTCGATCTTCAATTATATGACCCAAACGGAAGACTCGTGTTCGAAGGTAACCAATACTACGATGATAACATCCAATACCCGGCCACTGTTGGTGGTATCTGGAGCGCACGTGTTGACATCTTCCCTGGTTGGGTCGATTGCCCTCACCCGACGAACTGGTCGTACTATTCGTACGGTTCCGGTGCCTATAACCTCACGTTAATAATTGAGACAAGCGCGCCTGCGCCACCAGCGCCGATCCCAGAGCCACTAATCACACCTATAGCGAAAACATTCAAGATTGCAAATGACCCAAACAGCAACAAAGATGATTTCGCGTATCTTGCGGCAATACCAGCCTGTAATTACCTCGATAATGGAAAACGCTACCTCGCCCCCATCATCTACACCGGAGATACCACACCGACCGCCTATTACGATGACTCCACTTCTTTCGGAACCGTTGACGATACAACCCAGTACCTCGTTGACGACTGGAACACCTATTTAGCGACCTATGGTAAAACACCTGTTCAATACACCGTCCCAACAGATCCGATCCAGGCAGCTGCTGATATCGCCACTCATGGCTGGACCTCGTCTCAAACCGCGGTTGTTGCGGTTGACGGTAGCTCCTTTAATGATACAACCAAAACGGTGCTGAAAAGAACTGTAACCTTAAAACGAGAAGTCAATGTCCAGGAAGTCCCTGGTGACAGTTCAAAAATACAGAAAATCGCTGGGTCCTATGCATACCCCATGTTCCTTGGTCCCAAATGGTGTGCGGTAAACGTTACCATGTACGGAACTGGTGCTGCGACACCAACGTTTGACGCGATTATTCCATTATTTATGACCCAGCAATATGACGACTGGCCAAGCCCCTATGATGCCGACGGAACGAAATACGATATCTATCATCCCGTAAACAAAATGGGTATCTGGGCTGCTGGCACTGATAAAAAGTCCGCTAACTGGCACTTTAAAATTACCAAATATGCTGGTGACCGATACCGCTTTAAGGTCTCCTCGAATGATGCGGTCATCAACGCGGTACTCACCACGAATCAACCATCTGATCTTCTTGTATTTCTTATTGACCCGCAAGGTAACCTGAGAGCGCCGATAATACCTGCATGGAACGGACCGGTGAACCCGATCCATGTCTGGAATGGACTGGACAACCCACCCGTAAACCCCTGGAGATGCTGGAACCCAGCTCCCCATACGGAATTTTCCGCGGAAGTCCTTCACCCTGAAAAAGGAACATGGACCGCAATTGTCGTACCTCGGAATGCAAACGGGTCGAACGTAAAATACACCCTTACCGCAACGGTGAGAACTGTAAACCCCGATCGAGCTGATGCAGCGATTTCCGCTGCGAACGCTGCAGTAATTGCATCATTGAATCATTTCCCGTTGCTCTATGTCACGAAAACCAGTGTTCCTGCGGCTACCGCGAGTGCGTTTACCGCCCTTGGTGTCAATAATGTCATCTTCGTTGAACGCAACGAGATTGGCTCAGCTGTACGAGCAAGCCTCCCGACGATTCAAAAGGATCTAAAGACCATGCAGAACATCGTTGATGAAATAAAGAGTTATCCTGCCTCTGAGAACTACGTTACAGTAACCTCTTTGAAGACCGGCGATGGTTTCTTTGCCCCTGCAGCGATGCTTGCGGCATACCATGGCTCACCTGTAATCCGTGTTGAAGACGCCCCTGATGGGGATCCAGCTGCAGTAGCAGAACGAATCCAATCCTGGCAGCGCTGGGACGGGGATTACTACCACGGGTCTCGTGCTAATGGACATATGCCAAAGGCTTCAGCACCTGTTGAACAAAATAAACTCCAAGTGTACCTTACATTGGTTAGATACTTCCTTGGCGCAAACGTTACACTTCCACCCTACGGTCTTGATGCAAAACGATACTGGAACGAAGAAATGTTTACCGATTTCCACAATTACATTAATAAGAGCTTAGGGCTTGATCGAGATGGTCAGGAAGGATACGTTACTGTTGCTCCACGAGCCGATATCCCCTTTGAGTTACATTCCGTGTTAATGGGAAACAACTCCTACGCGGGTGATATCCCGGGACTCACTCCTGCCTATTCAAGTGATATTGTCGTTCGAAACATCCTCTACCCAGCATTGATCTTTGCGAACCCTGGTCGAAACATCACCACGACCCAGTTCATGAACTTCCCTGATGGTACTTCCTACACGCTCAACAACCATAAAAGCTACCCAGCATTCTCCTCCAGAGTGGTGAAAAATGCCTTTAGCTCTCACCTTCGAACCTATGAAGGACATTCATTCTGGGAAGCACACATCCAACGAATGAACGATGGTGCAAGCGCATTTTATTACTCCGGCCATGGAACCGGTGGAAGCGGCATGTCATCAATGTATGAACAGTCAAATTATTCGAATTATCCTGATCAGATTTGGTGGGATGGCTGGCGTGGATATATGTATGATGTTTGGAGGACGCCCCGAGACGGCCTGTGGACCTGGTTTAACCCAGAAACCGGTTTGCATGAACTGTACGACATCATCCATTACAAATGGGTTGATCAACAGATGCAGAACCTCCGCAGTAACGCGGTATTCTATATGTCCTGTACAACAGGAGATGGGGATGGCATCTTGGTCTATTTAGATCATGGTGCAGTCTGTTGGTATGGGAACGCGAACACCGGGTTATGCCCAGAGGCGGACTTAGCAGATGATAATTTCTTCATAGATACCATGATCAATGGAGTATCGATTGGTGTTGCGTTTTCACACCAAGTCTGGCTACACTATCGAGACTTCACGACAGGCGACCCAACCTCTATGTATGGTCCTGCGAGCATGAATGTTGATTCCATACAGGTTATCTACGGTGACCCAAGCTTAGTCATCTACAGCCCAGAATGGGCCTCTCCAGTGCCAATAGATGCGTAAACGCATCTCCCCCTCTTTTTTTTAGTTTTTTTTTAAAAAATCTTCTCCCCTCTTTAGAAGAAAAAAGAAAAAAAACTGGATAATTACTAACGTTGTTTTTTAAATTTATACCCGTAGTAAATCGCACCGGTGTGTCCGTCCTGCTGAATCTTTCGAAATGTCCCTTCGACCTTCATGCCGATCCTTATCTCCTCAAGAGGTGAATCAACGATCTGGCCGGTGATCTGCGGGCCTTCCTCTAGTTTTATGATCGCAATCGGATACGGTGTTTGATCTTCGAAATCCTCAGGGCCGACATGAATAATCGTATACGTCACTACTTCTCCTTTCCCTGAGAGTTTCAAATCCTCCATCACGCCGATGCTTTTTCGCCGGCAGTGCGGACATGATTCACGTGGCGGGAAAAACACGCGGTCACACGAACCGCATTTGTTTCCCATGAAGTTGTATCGTTGAGGGATTTCCCTCCAGAAACGTGCGACGCCTTCTTTCATTGTTACATCGCCTCCAGAATATGAACAACACAGGTTGCTCCAGAGCCACCCACGTTGTGCGCAAGCCCTTTTTTCGCGTCCTTGACCTGTCGTTTCCCTGCTTCGCCCCTGAGTTGCAACGTAAGCTCGACGATTTGAGCAACACCGGTCGCTCCCACGGGGTGTCCCTTGGCTTTGAGTCCACCGCTCGTGTTTACCGGTATTTGACCGTCCAGCGTGGTGATGTGGTTAGAGATCGCCTGTCCGCCTTTTCCTTTTTCGACGAACCCGAGATCCTCAATCGCGCAGATTTCCGCGATCGTGAAACAATCGTGTACTTCAGCAAAGTCAATATCTTTTGCGGTGATGTGTGCTTGTTTGTACGCCGTTTTTGCGGCATAGACAGTCGCATCGAGCGTACAGATATCTCGACGTCCATGAAGCGCGAGGGTATCAGAGGCTTGTCCAGATCCAATGATTTTTATTGGCTTGTCCGTGAATTTTTTTGCCTTTTCAGCGGCACAGAGAACAATGGAGGCTGCGCCATCACTGACCGGCGAGCAGTCCATGAGCCCTAAGGGGTAGGCGACGGTCGTGGCTTTCAGCACAGACTCAAGTGAAATCGGTGATTGGTAGTGGGCATAGGGGTTAAGGGCGCCATTTGCATGGTTTTTGACGGCGACTTGGGCGAGCTGCTCTTTCGTTGTCCCAAATTCATGCATATGTCGTGTCGCGATCATTGCGTATATCCCTGGGAATGTCACACCAAAAAACGCCTCCCATTCCTGGTCTGATGCGGTCGCAAGGATTTCTGTGGCCGCGGTGCCGCCGACATCATTCATTTTTTCTATGCCACCAACGACAACGACATCGTTCATGCCAGATGCCACGGATAGGTACCCCTCTCGGACCGCGAGACCTCCCGATGCGCAGGCTCCCTCAACGCGGGTCGCAGGGACATGAAGATGTGAAAACCCTGAAACCTCGGCGACTAAGGCACCAATATGCTCTTGATCGACGAATCGCCCGGAGCTCATCGAACCGACGTACATCGCATCAATGTCTTTGCCCTCGATTTTCGCATCAAGGATTGCTTTTGATCCGGCCTCCGCGATAAGTTGTCTGAATGATTTATCCCAAAGCTCTCCAAATTTTGTTAATCCAACTCCAATAACTGCAACGTCTCTCATTCGTCCTCACTCCCAGAATAATAAGTGTGTCATTTTCGTGTACGTCCCATAGTCAATGTATTGTTTGTCTGCGACCATCTCGGCGATAGTGGGTGCCTTGTGCCGCGAAAGATGGGTGATTTCATCGGTAACCGTTATATCAAACGCGTCGCTTCCAGCGCCTGACCCATAGCTTGTCACGAAGATACGGTCCCCTGGTTTTGCGACATCAAGGACCGATGCAAGCCCGATCATGGATGAGCCGGAGTACGTGTTTCCGATATATGGTACTAGAAGGCCTTGTTTAATTTGATCGAAGGTAAATCCGAGTTTTTTAGCGACATTCACCGGGAATTTCCCGTTCGGCTGATGGAAGACCGCGTAAGTGTAATCTTTAGGTTGTGTTCCAACCTTTTGCATGAGGTTTATTGCGCAGTTTGTGATGTGTTTAAAATACGCTGGTTCTCCGGTGAAACGTCCGCCATGGGACGGGTACTTCATCTCTGCTCGTCGCCAGAAGTCAGGGGTGTCAGTTGTATAGGAGAGGGTATCGTTTATGGTGGCGATGACATTGGTTCGTCCGATGATGAACCCAGCGCCTCCTGCGGACGCGGAATATTCAAGAGCATCCCCGGGTGCTGCTTGCGAGGTATCTGCACCAATGGCAAGCCCGTAGTCAATCATCCGTGCTTTGACGAATGCGGTACAGGTTTGAATCGCTGCGGTCCCTGCTTTACAAGCAAATTCATAGTCAGCGACCATAAGGTCAGGTGTCGCGCCGATTGCTTCTCCAACAATGGTCCCGGTTGGTTTCACAGCGTATGGATGTGATTCGCTCCCGACGTAGATTGCTCCAATCTCTGAAGGGTTCAGCGTACATCGTTTCAACGCTGCCCGTGCGGATTCGACGCTGATGGTGGCAGTGTCTTGATCGCTTGAAGGAACTGATTTTTCAAAAATCCCAAGTCCCCGGCTGATGGCTTCTCCATCTTTTCCCCAGACCGCGGCAATGACCTCTGCTTTGATGCGGTACCGAGGAATATGTGCTCCATAACTTATTATTCCTATTTGTTCCATATTAAATCCAGGGTGCAAAACTAGGTAGAGTACTTAAAAGTGCCGATTTGTCTTCGACGATTGCCGATAAAAAAATGTGGTTAGCTGGAGAGGGTGATCTTCTTTCCACCTTTCAGTGCTTCGACGGATTCCTCAGCGGCCTTGTCAAGTTTCTCAGTATCCATGAGTTCCTTTCGCGCCTTGAGGTTTTGGTTTCGCAATATTTCTTTTGATTCCTGGTACCGCTGTATACGTTCTCTTTTCACCGAGATGATCTTTGACCGCATCTCTAGGGCTTTCTCATGGTTTCGTTGTGCCTCTTCTCTGACTTCGATATATTTTTTATGCTTCTTGTTCGCCTCGTTTATCAAGGTTGCGATTTCATTGATGAGTGTTTTGAACTCCTCGTGTTTCTTCTGACTTTCTTCGTAGTATTTCTGGACTTTCTCATGTTCTTTGTCTGCTTTCTTGAAAAGTTCAGTGATCGATTTATCGGTGTCAGATAAATCGACTTCGATGAGTTGTTGCTTGTCCATTTGTTTTTTGACTTCAGCGAATTCCCGCCGTTTTTGTTTAATGCGATCAATTAATTTGTTTTCTTTTCTGGTATCCATGATGCTGGTTTCCTGTTCGTATTCCATCATCTGGATGTCGGCTTTGATTTCCTCGACACGGAGCGGTAGGTTTTTTTGGACGTCCCCTTTTTTCTTACGTTTCGCGTCAATCAGTTCCTTTGCCTGTCGTTGGTATTGATTGCGTTTTTCCTTGTGCTCCTTCATTTTTGCGACAAGCTTGTCCCGCTCTTTTTTACATTTCTCAAATTCGTCTTTGAGTTCTTTGCGTTTCCCGTTGAGCATGTCTCGTTCGTCGCGGATTTGTTTTGCGATCTGGTTTAGCTCATTTCGTTTCTCTATGAGACTTTGATACTTCTTTTCCGCGTTCTTGATCTGCTCTTGGTCTTCCTTTTTTGTTTTTGTTTCTATTTCTGCCACAGGAGACACCTTTTTCCAATACCGAATTATTCCCCCATTATAAGGTTTACTGCTCTTTCAGGCGGATTCGCACCTTGTTTTTCCCTTTCACCGCAATCCAGGGCATTTGAACGTCTGCGACAGCACCTGCTGGAATGGTAGCGTTGATTTTGTTTTTTTGTTTCCCATTGATGTATAAAAAGACGGTGATGTTTCGTGCAGATATCGTTCCTTTATTGGAGATGGAAAACGAGGTGACGACGCGGTCACCAGGGTTGAACTCTGCGGGCCAATGGGTAACGTTTCCTATTTGCAGGAGTGTATTCCCTTCCTTGATCATGGCCATGAGTTCGATGTGATCTGTTTTTTTCTTGCCGGTTTTGTGTACTCGAACTGTGATTTCTGTCCAGTCTTTCGGCGTGATGGTCTCTGCTGGTGTGGCGATGATTTGGACGGGTTTTGATTGTCTGCCTTCGACCTGTATCGCTGCTGGTTCTGCGGTGATGACCCATTGGGAGAATGGTGCGGTCTGTTGGGTTGTCACTTCGTATGATTGTTGTTTTTTCGTCGGGTTTTTCAACGTGAGCTCAAAAAGTGCGTGTTGGTCTGGTTCGATTTCTTTGATGCGATCCGTGCAGATGATGCGAACGTCCTTCAAGGTTAACACAAATGCTAATATGATGATAATGAATAAAATGATTATCATGAGGAGTCCAGCGAGCGCGGCCGCGGCATTATCACCAAAGATTTCAGAGAGCCCCAGGGATTTTGCCCAGGAACTAAATGATTCGTAGATGCTTTCAAGGATGCCTGGAGGTTGGACATGGACGGTGACCGTGATACTAGCAGATGCTTCAGGATCGGTCACGGAAGTGACGGTAACGGTGATTACGTCTGAGTCCAGAGTAGTGTTCTTCGGCACTTCAATATTGACTAGGGCGGCTTCCGCGGCGCTCGTACCCCCACGTGGGATTTTTATGATTAATTCTCGTGCGATAACCGGCCATTGGTTCTTTGATGTCGCAGCGACCGTATAATTATCTATATCATTATCTGCGCCGGTGTTGTTGTTTTTGATGATGAAATAGAAATTATGATTCTCACCTTTTTTGATAGTGATGCTCTTTGAATAGTCAAGAATTTCTACGCTGTAATGGATTGCATCCTTGGAGACTTCAGCAAATGCTGACTGGCGCACTATTCCTGTTTTTCCGCTAATAACCAAGATGACGTTTATCGTATTGCCATACGCTGTCTTGTAAAGATCTGTTGAGTTTATGAATATGGGGATCCTGGTCACGCTGTTGGCAAGGACATTTATCGGTGCTGGAACCGTGACGCCCCAGGCCCCGTTCTTTTCTCGCTCAATAGAACTGACCGTGAGGTTGTCTGCCAATTCGCTGGTCACGTTAAGAAGATACTCGACCGATCCGCCAGGGATAATCTTCCCATCTGCTGGCACGACATTGATATCGCGTATTTTGATATTTGGTGTTTCTTCGTATTTAATTCTGAGGAATGCGGGGTACATTGCTGAATCATATCGTAAGAATAACTTTGTGAGAACACTCTTTGTTCCGTTACTAAGGGAGACACTTAACCCTAGACTGTGACCATTGCTTATTTCCTTATCAAAACCGTTAAACCGAAAGATGATCGGGTCTGTCGGTTTTTGATAAAAGGCTTGGGTCTCTTTTCTCGTCAGCACCTTTTCCGAGGATGCTATGGAAGTATTATCATCATATAATGTCGCTATCACGGTGACTTTCCCAGGGAAAATGCTGATAGCTCTATAAAAATAGAGATCTGCGGTGACATTACTTACCTTAAGCATTTTATTTCTCTCAAGTACCTGGTCAGTCGTCCAAATAACCGGTGTCGTGCTCAATTTGGTACTTGTTTTGTTCGTCCCCTCTGGTTGTGTTTCGCTCATCCCTTGACCGATGTGGAGGTAGTAGATGCGGATGTCTTCTTCTGATATTGTCGCTGGCACAGTGACCGATGAAGGATGGAGAACGGAGTCGTAGACAAACTTTGTTGAGACCATGGAGTTCAAGATTGCAGCGATATCCTTCGAGGTGATATTGACACCTGAATCTTTGAGGGTGGACAAGATTTCTTTTACGGTTGTTCCTATGGTTTGGAGGGTGGGCAGTTTGCTGCGGTTTTCCCACCGGCTTGCTCGTTTCTCCCATCGTTCGAGGAATTTGCTGACATTGAACAATTTTGTTATGATGTTCGGGATGGTCTTGTTACTCGGAACGATCTCAACGCTAAACAAAAGACTAGTTCCTGGTGTCAAGGTACAAGAAACATCTGTGAGTGTTATCAGTTGATTATAGATGTTAGAACCTTTTGGGGCCAGTGTACTCGTTGTGTTTGCTATAAGTTTTGGGATTGGTAAAAATGAATTTAAATTCGCTGAGTACAATCCTACTTTAACCTCATCTCTGAGTTTCGGTCGTCTGTTCTCTGGTGGCGCAAAATATAAGTCAAAAGTAAGATTACCATTGATGGTTACCGAGCTGTCTCCGTTATAGGTGTAACTTTCGATGATTCTGAGGGGGTTAGGAAAGAGTAATTCTAAGGAGGTATTATTTCCGAAGTATCCAAAGAAGTCACTCAGATTGTATCCTTCGAAGCCTAATTCGAAATAGAAGACCCACCCCAAGAACCAATTGAGCAATTGATCTGCGTTGAGATTGTAATGCGGGAGGAGCTTGGTTGTGTTTTTTACAAAGAGATTTGGCGGATATAGTGAATCGTTTTGATTTACGGGAGGGTTCAGTGAGATGGATGTAAAATTGAACAGTGAGTAATTTTCGTTTTCTAGGAAACTGAATGCATTGGTAAGTGCGTTGGTAAAGTACAGGGTTGTATTTCCTTGCGTCGGTTGTGCGTAGACAGGTGGAATCAACAGTATGGGAAGGGCAGAACCTACGGTAAGAATGAAGGTGAGTAGTATCGCTCGAAGCGCTTTCTGCGCATGCATTTCTTCACAACCTCGATAATTACTATCTCTCTTGTTAATATATAAATCTTTGTTGACAGCAGTTACCATTTTTTTAAAAATATAATATATCTCTAATTTAATAATATTGTGGGTGGATGTCCTTCCGTTAAAACCAAGTATGAATGTTTGATAAAAATGGTTAGAGTAATGGTGTTTTTTGGAGCCATTCCAGGTCGCTAATATACAAACTACGGATATCGGTCAGGTCGTAGCGGAGCATCGCAAGGCGCTCAAGCCCAAGCCCCCAGGCAAGCACCGGGTTTTTCACCCCGACCGGCTCTGTCACCTCCGGTCTGAAGATGCCACTACCGCCGAGCTCCATCCATTTCCCGTTCCAAAAAACCTCGACTTCCATACTTGGCTCGGTGTACGGGAAGTACCCTGGTCTGAATCGTATCTTTTCAAACCCCATGCGTTTGTAGAATTCTTTGAGAATGCCGATAAGCTGGCGGAAATTTGCACCCTCCTCATGAATGATGCCTTCGATCTGGTAGAATTCAGGGAGATGGGTCGTATCGATTGCTTCTTTCCGAAAGACGCGCTCGAGCGAGAAGACCTTGCAGGGTGGCTCTGGATGGTTGTACAGGTACCGAATGGTATTGACCGTGGTGTGGGTTCGTAGTAGCGCGCGTTCCCCTTCCGCTTTGGAGAAGGTGTAGCCCCAGCCTGTGGACCCGGTGGTCCCTCCGTTTTCGTGAACCCTGGCGACTTCCTCAAGGAGTTGCTTTTCGATGATAGGGATCTTTGGTGGTACTTTGCAGTAGAAGGTGTCCTGCATTTCCCGCGCGGGGTGATCCTGCGGGATGAACAGGACGTCCATGTTCCAGAAACAGGATTCCACGTAGTCTCCTTGGATTTCCTGGAACCCCATTTCAACGAAGATCTGCCTGATTTCATTGATGAGATGAACAAGCGGGTGTGGTTTTCCTCCGTAGCGTGCGGGTGCGAACGCATGGATGTCGTACGGCCTGATGATTTTTTGTTTCCATTCGTTGTTTTTGATGACCGTGCTCGTGACCTGGGTGATTTCGTCCTGGAGCGACAACCCTTTTTCGAGGATTTTTTTCCCTTGTTCTGTTAAGGTAATCGTACTCGTGATGAGTTCTTTTTCTTTGATGACGTTCTTGCGGGAAGCAAGCGGCTTTATGATGTCCTTCTCGATTGTTTGCTCAGGATGCTCATATAAAAGTTTGAGGATTTTTTCTGCTTCTGTGACTTCCGTGAGCGCTTTTCTCCCGGTATCGGTAATCTCAAGAATTGTTTCCTTCTCTTTTCGAATGGTTGCCCAGTGGTTTGTTTTCAGCCACCCTATCGCAATCGGTATTTCCTCCGGGGTAAGAATTCCGGAGAGTTCCTTTAAGGTGATGATTCCTTTTTTTTCTGAAAGAAGGCGGAGCGCTCGTTTCTCAGGCAGTCCCTTGTCGACAAATCGTCTTCCTTCTTTCCCAAGCGAGTACACGGTTCTAATGTGATTATCGATTGTCACGAGTTTTTTTGATTGCAGCCATGCAGAGGCGCTCGCGACCTCGACTTCCTGTTCAACCCCCCCGTTCTTACAGATCTCCTCAGGTGATGCCTTTCCATGAAGTTTTTTGAGCGTCAGTAAGACTTTTATTTCGTTTTGTGACAACTCTTTGATTGTTTTGTCGATCTCCATTGGACCCTGAAATTAAGTTTCACCGTATTAAGATGTCGATACGTTTTTTTCCTTGAAGAAAGTGTTATAAAATCGTACTTATTCCACGTTTCTAAACCAGGGAGTTGTCGTATGATTGGAAAGTTACCTGAAAATATCTTGCAGGCGTTATTGGAAACCGTTCCTATTGAGTTTTCCGTGATTGATAAAAACGACAAGGTCCTTGCATGGAACAAGCATGCCACGCGGATCTTTAAACGGCCTGAGGCGGTCGTTGGGAGGGACGTTCGGAATTGTCATCCGAAGCAAAGCCTTGCGAAAGTCGAGCAGATTCTCCAAGAAATGAAAGCAGGGAAACGAGACAAGGCGCGATTTTACATAGATCTTCCTCTTGGCCCGAATAAAGAACGTCAAAAAGTTCTCATTGAGTATTATGCGTTGCGGGACAACAAAAAGGCGTACCTCGGCTGTGTCGAGGTCACGCAGAACATCGCTGAATTACAGAAACTTTCTGGTCAGAAACGGCTCCTCGATTAACGAGATCTCCATAGCTTCTTACGTACTTTTGGAAAGGTGTGCTCGAGTGTGTGGGCGGTGACGTCCGCCCCGGTTTTAAAAACGAAGAGAACTACAAAGGCGACCGGAACCAATTGCTCTTCTTTAATCAGATACAAAGATGCGACGATCATGCCAACGAAGAGGAAGGCGACAAAAAGAGGGAGAAGCCGTAGGTACGGCCGAAGAACAGTGATACCGATGTTCTTGCGGACAACCCGCTCCTTTTTTCTATTGTATACGTACGAGAACAAATGGTTGGAGACGAAGAGGAGGGAGCTTGAGAGAAGGATAATCCCGTTTACGTTCGTGACGGGGCCAATGATTTCCCAAAGAACAAGGGTGAGGCATCCCTGAACAACCGTGAAATGCGCAAGGAAGAAGGCGCCTGCCCGCAGTTTTGCTTTCAATGAAAACCTCAACTGGATCCGTTCCACTCCCGGGTATGAGATGTCTGTTATTGAAATTGCCCGAAGAAACGCGAAAAAACCGATAATGAGGGTCTGACACCAATACACCCAGATGATTGTGGAGAACGCCCAGTGTCCGACGAAAGCGAAGGCGATCGTGATAATATTGGTGAGAACGAGCGCCCAGGCAGAAAGGTCAGTCCAAATGTGTCTCAAAAGTGAGAATAATTTTCCTTTCGCTCGGTCGAGGATGATCTCGATTCGGCGAAGTGTTGATTTCCTCACATACTGGGAGCGCATACCTGGTCCACCGTACAAGGGAGAAGCTTTTGAGGTTGATAAGTATAAGCCTTTTTATAGGAAAAGGTCCTGGGTCGTTCTAATCCTTTTACCCTTAATTTAATCTACTCAGAAATTATTATTGAATTTGGTTGAAGTAAAAGAAGTAGGAATAAAAGAAGAAGGCTAGATTATAAATCCTGACCACCATACACCTGAACACACTTTTTTTTGTTTAGAAGGATAGTATGATTTCTAAAGACCTAGGTTAGGAATCTATTGCATCCTCAGATTACTCTACAACTTCAAACACCCCAATAATAAACCGCTTTGTTTTTCCCCCCGCGTAATCATCTGAGAAGGTTATCTTCTCATTAGAAATATGGTGTTTGAACTCAAATGGTTTAAAGTGGAGCGTCCATAGTCTCACTGCCTCGATGGTGATGAACCCACCTTCTGCTGTCAAATTGGTGTAGCTGCCGAACATATATGTCTTTTTCAGTTCGTGAATAGTAATGATATGAAGGTCTGACCAATTGCTCTCTTGGGAGTATACATCTTTGAGTTTCACTCGTAATCCATAGGTTCCCTTTTGTGACCAAGCATGTGATGTATTGATTGTCTCACCAGAAGAATATGGACCAAGCCAATCGGTTGTATTCCCATCACCCCAGTCCAATTTACAATACAGGTTATCCCCATCTGGGTCAGTCATATTTATGTAAAAGGTATATTCAACATTTGTAATTCCCCAGGTTGGGCCATCAATTGTTGGCACTTCTGGTGGCAGGTTGGGCCCTGCAGTTTTCTCTATCCAGAAGTCATCGATAATCGTCGTTCCGTCGTCCAGGAACGTCTCCATGTGGAGTGAGTTGTTTGCGAAGACGCTGATTTTTGCAAAGTGATAGTTCTTCACTGCCACCGCAAGATAATACGCAGAACCGATATCGTAAAGCGGGGCGCCGCAGGAGCCTGTTGTGGCATAGATCACGCCATCAGGGTTTTTGTAATAGTGCAGGCTTGTGTCAGTTACGTTGGGGTTCGCGCCTCCTCCCTTGAGAGGGTAGGTCCTCTCGTAATAGTGGTTATGTCCGTTGAAGACCAAGTCCACCTTGTACTGGGAGAGGAGTGGTGATAAGGTACTCTGGACGCCTGAATCGCCGCCGTGCCCTCGCACATTGTACGGGGGGTTATGGAAATTGACGATCTTCCATGGATGCGTCGAGTCATTTGCGGCCGCCTTGAGGTCGTTTACGAACCAGGTATACTGGGCGGACCCTTGGGAGTAACTATCCAGACTGGTGCTCAGAACGATAATGTGCATGTTGCTGTAATTGAACGAATACCATCGTTCGTTATCCGGTAGCGCGAACCGGTGAAGATAGTTTATCGCAGTGTCTTCATGGTTGCCGAGCGCAGGGGCGATGGGAGAATGATCACCGAGTTGCTCCCAGTTCGAGAACCACGTGTCGTAGTCGTTGTTGCTGTCGCTCCCACATAAGTCGCCTGTGAACACCGTAAACACGGGATTGACCGCATTGGCTTTGCCGACTATCGCGTTGAATTCGCTGGGGTTATCACGAGAATCACCCATGGAGCAGAACACAAAATCTGCTGGGCCCGCAGGTGCGGTCATGAAGGTCGAGTCAGCACTCCAGCCACCTGTATCATCACCGCAGATGTAGTGATAGGTAGTACATGCTGTAAGTCCGGTTATTTCAACAATATGAATGAGTCCGTTCGTGCCTTGATTGTCCGTGATCCCTGTAGCAGTTTGACCATAATTGATGTCAAGTCCGTACTTCACTGTGCTGCCCGTTGTCGAAGGGGTGGTCTCCCAGACAACCGTCATTGTGGTCGAAGAATCGTGCTGCCAGTTCAGGTGAATGTCGTAGGGCAGGTCAGCTGTTATATTGTTTTGCGTGGCTTTCGCAAGAAAGGCAAAGCCTAGGACTGGCAGGGTCATAAAAACCCCAATAAGCACACAAAATAATTTAAAAACTGGTTTGGTTATATGCATAGCAACAACTTCCCTATCCAATCTATATTTCTCCCATCTTTTAAACCTATCGTTGGTATTATGATGGCAGTAGAAACAATCCGACGCATCTTTGATAGATCTTTTTTCATGTTGGTGAATCAATGCTCTTAACAAAAGTTATTTACCACCAGTATTTTTATAGGAAAAGCGTATTATCACCCTCAAATCTCAGGGCCCGTAGCTTAGATCGGTTGGAGCAACCGGCTGATAACCGGTAGGTCGAGAGTTCAAATCTCTCCGGGCCCATGTTTATATCATTTTATCGGGGAATACCGATGACGTTTTCCGGTATGAAAATCCTTGATTACTTTTTCATCGAGTGAAACAGGAGTTTCGTTCGAGTTAGCAATGGAAGTAGTACCGGTAATCTTGGTCGGTGATTTCTCCCATGTACCGGTGCCATTCCTGCGTTTTATTCTCAATGAAGAGATCCGCGCCATCGTGTCCGATCGCATCCATAAGCACGGTGTCGCGTTTGAATTCATCCAAGGCCTCCATGAGGTTCGTGGGTAGCCTATTGATCCCATACTGTTTGATTTCTTCGTCGCTCATTTGATAGATATTTCGGCTCACCATATCGTAGGAAATTTTTTTCTTTATGCCATCAAGACCTGCATGAATCAATACGGTGAAGAACAAATATGGGTTCGTTGCAGGGTCTGCGTTTCTCACCTCGACATCAAGGTTTTTCTTCGTAGGAATCCGAATAAGGCTACTTCGATTATGTGGTGCCCACGCGATGTAAATCGGTGCCTCATAGTGAGGTATCAATCGTTTGTACGAGTTTAAGGTAGGATTCGCTATCGCAGCGATCCCCCGAGAATGATGAAGGATTCCCCCGATGAAATACCGGGCGGTCTGACTGAGACCACACTCATCGCTGTCGTCGCAAAATATGTTCTTTCTTTTCTTATACAATGCAATATGCGCATGAAGGCCACTGCCTGCCTCGTTGGAGAACGGTTTCGGCATAAAGGTGATCTCAAAGTTATCCGCTGTCGCAAGTTCCCTGGAAACGTATTTGAAAAAAGAACAGAAATCGGCAGCGGCCATCGCTTCAAGTTCTTTAATTTCTATTTCATGCTGCGACTTCCCGGTCTCATGATGATGATATTTCACCTGGTAACCGCACGCCATGAGCACATCGGAAAGCCTCTTTCGATACTCCTTTGCGTTATCCAGCGGTGGTGGGACGAAGTACCCCTGGTTCGCATTAATCTCGGTAGTTTTCCCCGCCGTGTGATTGAACACATAAAACTCTATTTCAGGGGAGATCATGGTCGCGTCGTATCCCTGCGCTTGGGCGGTCTCAATCGCTCGTCTGAGGATGTTTCGAGGACCAGCCCGGTACGGATTTAACTCGACATCGCAGAGGTCCGCTCTAATCAACGCCTCTCCCTCCAAATGTGGTAACACTAAAAAGGTCTCCGGGTCAGGTACTGCGAGCATATCGGATTTTTCGACCTTCCGAAAGCCGACCGTTGAGCCGTCAAACCGCGAGCCTTTCGTGAGTAGATCATCCTTTAGGAATCGGTCCGCGGGTACATGGAACACACGAATCCCACCCATGAGGTCCGTGAAATGAATCTGGATCCAGCGGATATGATGCGCGTCTATGGTTTTCTTAATCCCTTGTAGGTTCATCGCGCTTAGGGAAACAGTACGCCTTATAAATTTTTTATGGATACATGATATTATATAACTTCAGGACTAGTGAAAGGCAATGAGACTTGCTGTCAATACGATTCACTGCATGGACTGCCTTCAAGGGCTCAAGCGAATAGATCCAGAAACAATTGATGTCATTGTGACATCGCCTCCTTACAACATCGGTAAGCAGTACCATACATACAATGATGTCCGCCCACGAGAAGAATACCTCGACTGGATGGAGCAGATCGCGACGGCAAGTAAAACCGTTCTGAAAAACAAGGGGTCGTTCTTCCTGAATGTCGGTGGAAAACCCACAGATCTTTGGATAGCACTCGATATCGTACAACGATTCCGAGATCACTATGTATTGCAAAACACGATTCATTGGGTGAAATCAATCGCGATCCCAAAACAGGACGTGGGAAATTACGATACAATCACCGATGATATCGCGGTCGGGCATTACCAGCCGGTCAACAGCAATCGATACCTGAGTAACTGCCATGAGTTTATTTTTCATTTCACAAAAACCGGGGACGTCACAATCGACCAACTCGCGATCGGCGTGAAATACCAGGATAAAACCAATATCGGCCGCTGGAAAACCGCAAACAAAGACCTTCGGGGGCGCGGGAATACCTGGTTCATCCCGTACACTACGATTCGAAATGCACGATCGCATCCGACCGTTTTTCCGGTGAAGCTTCCTGAGATGTGCATCAAACTACACGGAATTCGCCGGGATATGCTCGTGCTTGATCCGTTCATGGGGACAGGCTCGACCGCGCTTGCGTGCCAAAAACTTGGGGTAGATTTTATCGGGTTTGAAATCGACAAGACCTATGTCACGATTGCGAACAAGGAATTAGCGGAACAAGAAAAAGAACAGACGCATCCTCATTAGTTCATCAAATATTTTTTCCGCGTATCTTTTAATACCAGAGGGGCATAGGGGACTAACGATATGAAGAAAATCACACCTTGGCTCCATGATAGTACGTACATCGCACCGCTTTCACCAGCATGCAGGTTGTGCGCGAAAGGGTCAAAAATGGTTGTGCTTGTCACCGGCCTTTGTCCGACAAAATGTTATTACTGTCCGCTGAGTTTTAAAAAAGGCGGCACCGATCGAATCTTTGCTGATGAATGGGAACTTGAGAATGAGAACGATACGAAAAAGTTGATTCGTGAAGCAGAGCTTATTGAAGCCACTGGCGCGGGAATCACTGGTGGTGACCCGCTCATTGTTTGGAGGCGAACGCTCCGTTACATTCGGTTCCTCAAAGAAACGTTTGGGGAAAAATTCAACATTCATCTCTATACCTCCGCGTTGAAAAATGCGGAGAGTCTCCCTGATCTTGTCGCTGCAGGACTTGATGAGGTCCGATTTCATCCGCTCCCTCAAACCTGGGCGGCCATGGAGAAAAACCCGATAAGAAAAGCAATCGGAACCATGGTGGATTCTCTCGTGGATGTCGCAATCGAAATACCGGCCATCCCGCATATGGAGAAAGAAATCCTTGCGCTGATCACGTGGGCTGACGAGCATGGCGTACAATGGGTGAATCTCAATGAGCTTGAGTTTTCAGAGCGGAACTGCGAGGCGTTCATCTCGAGAGGGTATACGGTAAAAAATGACATCTCAGCGGCCGTACGAGGAAGCCGACAGACAGCGTTAAGGGTTGTACAACATGTACAAAAGAAAGACCTCTCGATAGGTGTTCATTATTGTTCGGTTTCGTTTAAGGACGGTGTGCAGCTACGGAACCGGCTCAAACGACGAGCGCGCAACATCGCACGAGCCTATGACGTTATCACCAAGGAAGGAACATTGATTAAAGGCGCCGTGTATCCAACGAATATTTCACTTCGGAAACTAACCACGGCCTTACAAGAGATGTATCATATCCCGAAACACCTCCTCTTCGCTGATGAGGAGAAAAAACGGGTGGAACTCGCAGCGTGGTTACTTGAAAAAATCGCGAAAAAACTTACCAAGGAAGGCTCTCGATGTTACATTGTCGAGGAATATCCCACCGCGGATCGACTGGAAGTGGAACGAACACCCATTGGAAATTTGTGAAAAAGGTTTTTATATGGGGGCGATATTCCCACCTTTACATTTCCTAAGGAATGGAATCGATGAAGGCTATCAAAGGAGGCTAAAATTACATGCCGATGTATGTCAGATTTCAAACAACGAAAGAACTGCAAGATTTAGCCTATGAATTGATTGAAAAGGCTCGAGATGGGGGAAAACTAGGAAAAGGTGCCAACGAGGCGACCAAATACGTAGAGCGAGGCCAGGCAAAAATCGTCATCATGGCTGAGGACGTGACCCCTGAGGAAATCCTTGTTCATATGCCGATTCTCTGTGAAGAAAAAAACATACCGTACACCTACGTTCCCAGTAAGGAAGAACTTGGTAACGCTGCGGGCCTTGGGGTTCCCACAAGTGCAATCGCGATTGTGAACCCAGGCCGAGAGAAAGATCTTGTAGAAAGCCTCGTGAAAAAAATTGATGCAGTGAAGAAACAGGGTTAAGACTATGGTGATCGAAGGAACCCCCTGTGAAGTCGTTGAAGTCATTGAGCGCACCGGGATGGCTGGTGAAGCATCTCAGGTGAAGGTCCGTGTCCTTGACGGACGAGACAAAGGCAAAATCATCACCCGTAACGTCATGGGTCCTGTGCGGCTTGGCGACATTCTCATGTTAAGTGAAACACAGCGCGAAGCAAAGAAACTCGGTGGGCCGCGATAAGAGGGATAAAAGTCATGGTCGAGAAACGAATATGTTCATTCTGTGGATCTGATATCGAACCAGGAACCGGGAAATTATTTGTCAGAAAAGACGGCACTGTTCTGTTTTTTTGTAAAAGTAAATGTCAAAAAAATATGTTAAAGTTAGGTCGTATCCCTCGGCGGGTGCGATGGACAAAGCACTACTCAAAATCATGAGTGGATAGAGAACAATGCACATTCAATTACCTTACGGAAAAGGTACCTTACCTCTTGATATTCCAGATAAAAATCTCATTGAGGTTGTTGTCCCAAAAGAGTTCATCTCGCCGCAGCAACCCGAGCTCATGATCAAGGATGCCTTGCACAATCCTTTGGGAGCGGACCGGATTTCTGAAACAGTAGAGCCTGATGAGACTGTCGCGATTGTGATTGATGATTACACCAGGCCGTGCCCAACGAAAATGCTGTTATCCCCCGTGCTTGAGGAGGTAAAGAATGCTGGCGTGAATGACCTTGATATCACGATTATTATTGCAACGGGTACACATACGCCACCGTCACCCGAGATGATCAAGGAGCTTGTTGGAGATAAGATCTCCCGGAACTACATGATTATTTCGAATGATGCGGTGAACGGGCAACACGTCGATGTCGGGAAAACCAAACGAGGTAATGACATCGAGGTTCTCAAGGAGTACGTCGAGGCTGATTTCAAGATCCTTCTTGGCGATATCGAGTACCATTATTTTGCAGGCTACGGGGGGACCCGTAAAAGTATTTTGCCTGGGATTTCCTCGAAAAACACGGTGCAACGTAATCATAGTTTGCTGTTCGAGAAAAACTCGCGCATGGGTGTGCTGCGGGAAAACCCGATTCATCAGGAGATGAATGAGGCGATGCATTTCGCCGGGTGCGATTTTGCCCTCGATGTCGTGCAGAATTCTCATGATCGTATCGTGGGAGCCTGGGCAGGAAACCCGGAGTTGGTCATGGATGCTGGGGTGAAACTTGTCGATAGCATGTACCGACGAACCGTGAGCGAGAGACCTGATATTGTGGTCACCGCAGCGAATGGTGCGCCCCATGACATCAACCTCTATCAAGCGATGAAAGCCATGTACAACGCATGCCAAATTATTAAAGACGACGGGGTGATCATTCTTATCGCTGAATGTAAACAGGGTCATGGCAGTCAGCTGTATATCGATTGGTTATCGATGTATAAGACAGCACAGGAGGTTCAGGACGCGTTATGCAAATCCTTTGTGATTGGTGCCCATAAGGCGTACTACCATCGACAGGCAGTGGAGAGCCATACCGTGATTTGTGTCAGTTCCATGGACAAGGCGCAGATCGAAGGGTTCTTTGAGTTCAAGTATGCGACGAGCCCAAACGAGGCGTTACAGCAAGCATTCACCTTGAAAGGAAAGGACGCGCGAGTCCTTGTTCTTCCACAAGGAACAACTACCTTACTTACCATGAAATAAATAGCGATCGTCGCTCATTTTTCTGCACAGTGGCAGTATCATCACTAGGAGAGAATTCGAGCGGTGAATCACTTATAGAAAGATTTATTAAAGGATAATATAATAGTACTTTATCTTGGGGGATTACAATGAATAAACAATTCTTAAGTTTAGCAGTAAGTTTACTGTTGCTTGTCACTGTTTTACCAGTTTTAGGAAAACAACCTACCTCAACGGTGACCACGGGACTTATCAATACGTCTCCTCCCATGAAAACAGGAGGTGATGATGATTGGCCGATGTTCCGCCATGATCCTGCACACTCAGGATACTCCCAGTCTCAGGCACCTCACACCGGCGCTATTCTATGGAATCGAACGGTCGGGTCATCGGCAGCATCCTCCCCTATAGCAACCGCTGACCGAGTATACATCAGTTCTTTTGATGGATATGTCCACTGTCTCGATGCGCAAACAGGAACCACCATTTGGATAAGCCCCTATCTCGGTACCCCACTTGAATGTGACTCGGCAATCGCCAATGGAAAATTGTATATTAGCGCAAACAAATTATATTGCTTTAATGCATCGAACGGAAATCAACTGTGGAATAAAAGCGACGGTGCTAATGGTCGTTCTCCTACCATAACGAATGAAAAGGTGTACATTGGTGCTGATAAAATATATTGTTTTAACGCCACAAGCGGGTCGATGATTTGGAATTTTTCTAATGGAAACAGTTCATCCTTTTCCTCCCCTGCGATCGCGAACGATACCCTCTTCGTCGGAGAGGAGACCAATGCGCAACTGTACTTCTTCAATGCGTCCACAGGAAAGTTGAATCGGAATATTTCATTAAATCCATATGGTCGATTTACGACGACTCCTGCAATCGTGAACAGGCGAGTCTATCTAGGTACGCAGAATGGGTGGATCCTCTGTTTCAATGCCACAAACGGAAATCTCACGTGGGGGCAGCTGATTGGGGATCAAGTACGTTCTTCCCCTGCTATCACAGGCACACACATCTATTTTGGCTGCAATGATACGTTCGTCTATTGTTACAATGCCCTCACGGGAGTGTTTATATGGAGTGCCCAAACGGGAGGCCCTGTGAACTCATCTCCGATTGTTGCCGATGGGAAAGTGTTTATCAGCTCTGATAAATTCTACAGTCTCGATGCACTCACAGGATCAGAGCTTTGGACGGTTGCGACCGGTGGTGGGGTGTCGTCTCCTGCGATTGCCCATGACAAAGTGTTCGTGAGTGGCAATACTAATAACGTGTATTGTTTCAAAGACCCGAATGGCCCCCCAGATGTACCCAGGCAGCCGGTAGGACCAACCGCAGCGGGACACGGGATTGTACTGAACTTTTCCACGGTGACGACCGACCACGATGGCGATCAGGTCTACTACATGTGGAATTGGAGTGATGGAAACAACAGCGACTGGCTTGGTCCTTTCGATTCTAATGAATCCATCACCGTGAATCACACATGGGGAACGAACGGGACGTACCCGTTACGCGTTAAAGCAAAGGATACACTAGGAAATCAGAGTAACTGGTCTCAACCACTCGTCATCTCTATTGCAAGACAAATCAATTTGAGCAATATCCAGATTGGGTATGTGTACATCAAGATTTTTTCCTTCAACAGTTCCTTCATCTACATTGATCTGCTTCGCAGCCTTGGCGTCGCGGTCATCATCACTAATCATGATCTTTTTGTACAGGCAGACGCAACAGAGGCGGTGCATACCGTGGTTTTCGTAGTGTACAGCCCTTCGTTAAATGACTCCATGGTGCGGGTAGATGATAACGGCTCAAATGGCTTCTCCTGCTCCTTTAATGTCACGTGGGGGATGTACGAACTGAGATTGACTGCCTTTGATGCAAATGGAACCTTGATTGATCGTCAAAACTTTTCATCGGTTATCTTCCTCCATTTTGGCTCCCATAGCCTTCCACCTAGTGGGCAACTTAGGCATATTGCAAGAGAACATCGTCTCCGTCATTAACCATTTTTTACCCTTTTTATCCCCATTTTTTTTCGTATATGATATTGATGCTTCCACAATATTTATATATAAATAACCCCTTATTTGTACTAGAGAAAGAATTCTCATGCCGATGTACCATCGGCGAAAAAAAAGTCATGGGGGACTTTTTATGAACAAAAAACTCATGAGATATGTCGTTTGTGCAGGAATAATACTCGCTACTTTTTCAGCCCTCGGTGTTCCCTTTGCCTCAGCGGAACCTCCAGCATCACCCAGTGGGCCGTACCCGGCGTCAGGCTCAAACGGGGTTACCATTTTTATCAGACTTCATTGGACCGGGGATAATCAAACATGCACCTATGATGTCTATTTTGGCACCGATAGCATGCCACCTCTTGTCGCGGCGAACCTAACAAAGACCACGTATAATCCCGGGACACTTCAAGTCAATACCACATACTACTGGCAGATTGTTGCCTACAACGCCCAGCAAGAATATAACGTAAGCCCTGTCTGGAATTTCACCACCGCACCCGACACGCCTCCGTTCCGGCCAACGATTCTTGGGGGGCCAACGGCAGCAGGAAAAGGGATATTGTTAAACTTCACCGCGGTCGCACATGATCCTGAAGGGGATCAAGTGTATTACCAGTGGGACTGGGGTGACGGTAACGTGAGCGAATGGTTCGGGCCGTACGCATTTGGTGAACATTCGATTGCCTCCTACCGGTATGCGCAGAATGGGAGCTATAATGTCGTCGCACGAGCAAAAGATATCCATGGTGAGGAAAGCAGCTGGTCAGCGACCTATCACGTCACCATCGCACCACAAATCGAGATCGCCAATCTCAAACAAGGGTATGTCTACTTTCATTTCTTCGGGTATGATCTCGGATATGGGTACATCTACTCCTTGGATCTCCTTGGAATGACGTTAATCATCAGCAACGGCGGATTTAATGTCAATACAACGGTCACCGACAACGTCCATAAGGTCGATTACGAGATGGCAAATTTGTTTTACACGGATGAACAGTGGACCACCATCGATGACAACGTTACCAATGGCACGAGCACTGGATATTACGAATTAACACCAGGGTTGTATCGAGCAACTGCCTCTGCGTTCGACGCGAACGGCAACATGATTGACCGGGTGACAAGGAACTACGTGATCTATTACCAGTGGAAATTCACTATCATAAAGGCACTCCTGAACAAGCTCACCGGTGGCAGGATCCCTTAGGGTACAGCGGTGCTTCTTTTCTTTCTTTTTCCTTTTTTCTGGAACCCTTAAATACTGAGATTCGATTTCTTATCTAATGAGTACAAAGGGGGTCGTCCATGGATGAGGTACAACTTAGGATTGTAGACATAAAAAAAACAGATGACCTGAATTTTATTTTAGGGCAAACCCATTTCATTAAATCTGTTGAGGATCTCTACGAAACAATGGTGACCTCGGTTCCGTCCGGGAAGTTCGGCGTCGCGTTCTGCGAGGCAAGCGGCGCGTGTAAAATACGCAGTGAAGGCAATGATGAAGCCCTTAAGAAACTCGCGCAGACAAACGCAGCCGCAATCGGTGCTGGACACACGTTTATCATTTTCATGAAAGACTGCTATCCGCTCAACGTTCTAAATGCGATTAAAAATATCCCTGAGGTTTGCACTATTTTTTGTGCGACCGCGAACCCAACCAAGGTCGTCCTCGCTGAGGCAAAACTCGGGAAAGAAACCGGGCGTGGTATCCTGGGGGTCATCGACGGATTCATCCCTAGAGGGCTTGAGAATGCCGAGGAGCTTGCGTGGAGGAAAAAATTCCTCAGGGATATTCATTACAAGCTATAACTCAATGTCCGTACTTGCCGACGAGCGGTACAAAAACGCATCCGCCGAGAGAATGTGAACTTATTTTTCCTTCTTTTTTCTCCAAACGCGTTAATTCGCAATACATATCCCCGACCGGGACAAGGAGCGTCCCGGGGTCCCGAAGCTGGTCGATCAACGGGGGAGGAATCCTTGGTGATGCGGCAGTGACATAGATACGATCATACGGCTGATACATCGACAACCCCTGTGAACCATCCCCGATTTCAACAGTCACGTTCGAGGCACCGGTGTGTTTGAGATTTTCTTTCGCCTTTTTCGCAAGGGAAGGCCGGCGTTCAATCGTATAGACGTGTCCATTCTTGCCAACAAGCTGTGCGACGATCGCAGCATGGTACCCTGATCCCGTTCCAATCTCGAGGATTTTTTGCCCTTCTTTAATATCTAACACCTCGCACATGAGTGCGACCATATGCGGGGCGGATATGGTTTGTCCTTCCCCTATATCAAGTGGGGTGTCTACGTACGCATGTTGTTTCAGGTATTCCGGGACAAACACTTCGCGGGGAACCGAACAGAACGCTTGTCGCACTTGCTCGCTTTTGATGTACCCTTCGGAAACGAGGTTAGAAATCAGTCTATTTCGTTCTTGCTCAAACATATATTCCTATTAAATAAATCGTACGATGTATATAGCTCCTTCTACCAGTTGATTTTTATACCGAGAACATATTCTTGAAAACCTCATGAAGCGACGCGCTGTTATCGCACTCGGTGGGAATGCCCTCATAAAAAAGGGGCAGAAAGGGACGATTTACGAACAGTTCGCGAACACTCGTGAGAGCTGTCGCTCTATCGTCCAAATGGTAAAATCGGACTGGGATGTCGTGATCACGCACGGGAATGGCCCGCAGGTCGGTGCCCTTGTTCTTCAAAATCAGGCTGCGAAAGATATCACGCCTGAGATGCCTCTGGGGATATGTGTCGCGGAAAGTGAGGGGCTGATCGGGTACATGGTGCAGCAATGTCTTTCAAATGCGTTGAAACGCGAACATATAGAGAAACCTGTGATCGCGTTAATTACGCAGGTAATCGTAGACCCAAATGACCCATCTCTTACCCATCCGACAAAACCCATTGGCCCGTACTACAAGGAAGATGAAGCGCTTCGAATGCTTAAGGAGGGTGCGTCAATGACCCGTCTACCTCGCGGGTGGCGTATGGTTGTCCCGTCTCCTGATCCGATTCGCATCGTTGAAGGGGAGATCATCAGAAAGATGCTTGATGATGGAATCATTGTGATCGCATCTGGTGGTGGCGGGATGCCTGTGATAGAAAAAGAAGGCTGGGGTCTGGACGGACTGGAAGCGGTCGTTGATAAGGATCTCGCTGCCGAGCGGCTCGCCGAAGCAGTGCATGCCCAGGTGTTATTGATTCTTACCGATGTGGAAAAAGTTTATCTAAAGTATAATACACCAGCACAGCAGCCACTAGACAACGTGACGTTCGATGAGCTGAAAGAGTATTACTTGAACGGTGAGTTTCCTGAAGGGAGTATGGGACCGAAGATTCTTGCGGCATTGCAGTTTTTAGAGTACGGTGGAGAACGGGTGATTATCTCAAATATCGAGCAAGGCTGGGAGGCGCTCCAGGGGAAAACAGGGACACACATTACAAAAAAATAGGTGTTTTTTCTCATACGTTTTTTTTATAAGGTTCCTGTGTATTCGGTGACGGAATAGACCTATGGATTTGTCCATCGAGCAGCAAATCAAAGCAATCGAAGATGAGATTTTCAAGACTCAGAAAAATAAGGCGACAGAGCATCATATCGGGAAACTCAAAGCAAAAATAGCCCGCCTTCGCGAGGAGGCGGAGAAACGGAAGAGCGCGGGTGCAAAAGGGAAGGGGTTTTCTGTTAAAAAATCCGGTGATGCGACCGTGGGTATCGCTGGGTTTCCCAGTGTCGGAAAAAGCACGCTTCTGAATCAACTTACTGCCGCGGATAGCAAGGTCGGTGAGTATGATTTCACGACGCTTGAGACCATTCCAGGGATGATGAAGTATAAGGGGGCTGAAATTCAGCTCCTTGACCTCCCTGGTCTCATCGTTGGCGCATCAAAGGGGAAAGGACGGGGACGTCAGGTCATTTCTGCGGTGCGAAGCGTCGATTTGCTTCTCTTGATGGTGGATGCGATAAATGCGCATCAAGTTGATTTGATTGAACAGGAGCTCCATATGGCGGGGTTGCGGTTGAATCAGAAAAAACCTGATGTGGTCATTTCGAAAAAAGGGTATGGTGGAATCACTGTGAATACCACGGTGCCGTTAACTCATTTGACGAAACAACTCATAAAATCCATTGCCTCTGAGTTTGTGATTAACGCTGATATCACGGTTCGGGAGGACATCACCGAGGATCAACTCATCGATTCATTTTCACAGAACCGGATGTATGTGCCCGCGCTTGTCGTCATCAACAAAACGGATCTTGCCCCGCCAGAACTACTGAAGAACACGATAGCGAAGCTTCGTGCGAAAAAGTGGAGTGTTGTTGCGATTTCCGCACGGGATAATACGAACCTTGATGAGCTTCGGGAGCAACTCTTTGCTCATCTGAAACTTATCCGTATTTATTTGAAGCCAGTGGGGAAAAAACCGGATTATAAACAACCGATGATTCTTCGGGAAGGTCAGACCGTTACTGACGCGTGCCGGCACATCCATCGCGATATGTACAGGAACTTTCGGTACTCCACGGTATGGGGTCCTTCTGCGAAGCATGCTGGGCAAAAGGTCGGGCTTGACCACGTGCTGGAAGATCAGGATGTCTTGACGATCGTAGTCGTAAAATAATCATGTATTATCCACACGACCGCCTTTTTTTTCATAAGCCAAGAAATGAAAGCTATTTATCTGTCTCGTCGATTACTATCTACAGTCGGCCTGAGGAGAGAACGCATGCTGAAATTTCCGACAATTGTAGTAAACGTAAAAACTTACACAGAGGCAACCGGGGTCAATGCACTCGAACTTGCTAAAATCATGGATCGAGTCTCACGGGAAACCGGTGCGAGCATGGCGATCGCGGTACAAGCCACGGACATCAGTCTGTGCGCGAAAGCAGTCCGCATCCCGGTCTATGCGCAGCATATCGACCCGATTCGGCCAGGCAGCAGCACCGGCTGGACACTCCCTGATGCGGTCAAGGCGGCAGGGGCTGTCGGCACCCTCATTAATCACAGTGAGCATCGGTTGATTCTCGCCGATATCGATACCTGTGTAAATCGGGCACGAGAGCTAGGGTTGGACTCCCTAGTTTGTACCAATAATGTCGCGACCTCGAAAGCAGTCGCGACCTTTTCGCCTGTGATGCTCGCCGTTGAACCGCCTGAGCTCATCGGCGGGGACATCTCTGTAACCACCGCCGATCCCGGGATTGTCAGTAACACCGTGCAGGCTGTGAAAATGACCAATAAAAACGTGAAAATCCTTTGTGGCGCTGGCGTCAAAAACGGAAAGGATGTCGCTAAAGCTATTGAACTAGGCTCTGACGGTGTTCTTCTTGCAAGCGGCGTTGTCAAGGCAAAGGACAAAGAGGGAGTGCTTCGGGACCTCGCAGCTGGCTTATAGTGACGTCTTTAACTGATGGATTGCGGTCTCATAACTGGTGCTTTTGAAGATAAAACTTGCCGCGACGAGCACATCTGCCCCGCTCTGTTTTACAATGCCTGCGTTTTCTGCGGTGATGCCGCCGTCAACCTGCAAATAAATCTGTTTGTGTGTCTTTTGGATCACCTCGGAGGCCTCCTTGATCTTCGGAACCACCTCAGGGATGAACTTCTGTCCTGGAAAACCAGGATGCACTGACATGATAAGCACGAGGTCGACGAGCGGGACAAGAGACCGGATCGTCTCAAAGGATATCTCCGGGTTAATGGCGATCCCTGCCTTGCACCCGGCTTTTTTAATGTGGTCAATAACAGACTTGGGATCACGGACGCTTTCCCTATGGATCGTAATAAGATCCGCGCCGGCACGGGCGAACGCCTCAATGTACTTTTCCGGGTGTTCAATCATCAGATGACAATCGAGAAACAGCTTGGTTTTTTTGCGAATGTTCTCTACCACCACCGGTCCGATGGTGATATTGGGGACGAAATGCCCGTCCATCACATCGATATGAATCCACTGTGCTCCCGCTTTTTCAACTGCCTGGATCTCCTCACCCAGTCGTGTGAAATCCGCGGAAAGAATCGACGGCGCGATTATCACCATAGCTGATCGTCACAAGATATGGTCCAGGCCCTTATAAAACCAAACGATATTTCCTGATATATCGAGACAACGGGCGCGCACTGCCATTATGGCAAAATGACATTTTACCGGCATATCCTTTTATAGGAGAACTACCGTAGATGGGTCTGAACACCGATATGGCAGGTCCAACACCATCCTTTTACCTGTGGCCTGCCACATCCCATCCCTTATATCCCTTTGTTTTTTCCTCTGCTACACAGTTAAAGCTATAAAGAAAAAGACATATAGTCCTTTTGGGTTCTGGAGAAGGTTGACCGATATGAAAGAACTAGAAAAAACATTCTCGGTATGCCCTGCGTGTTTCCAGGAAGGAAAAGTACATAAAATCAACGCGAAAATCGTTGAGGATGACGGGAAAGTCTGGATTACGAAACAGTGCCATGAACATGGGGCATTCAAGGACATCTATTTTGGTGATGTTAACCTCTATAACCGGTGGATGAAGTATGAAAAACGCGGGGACCCCGCGCCTGATGTGAAGACCGCGTTATTCGATGACCCAGATTTATACACCGAGCATCGGTCACAAAGTGTCCTGACCAATCTCCTTGTGACAAACCGGTGTAATCTCCGCTGCGGGTACTGCTTCATGAATGCGGGCGCATCCGGGTATGTCTATGAGCCTTCTTTAGATGAGATTAAGCAGATGCTTCAGCGGGCGCGTGATGAGCGTCCGATTGGGTCGAAGGCGATTCAGATCACTGGCGGCGAACCGACAATTCGCGACGACCTTTTTGACATCCTTCGATTGGTCCGTGAGTCAGGATTTACCCATATCCAGTTGAATACGAACGGGATTAAACTTGCGGAAAGCGTGGAGTACTGCCAGAAGCTGAAAGACGAGAAAATCAATACCGTGTACATGAGTTTCGATGGCGTTTCTAAAGAGACAAACCCATGGCTTGATCAGTTAATACAGGCAATTGAGAATCTTCGGAAGGTGAATCTAAAGGCTGTCCTTGTCCCGGTGCTCATCGGCGATAAGAACCTGCAGGAGACTGGGAAGATCATCCAGTTTGCGTTGGATAACATTGATATTATTCGCGGGGTGAATTTCCAGCCGGTGTCGTTTTGTGGTCGTATCACAAAAATAAAGGATGAGAAGCGGGAGAAACAACGGGTTGACTATGTGCGGATGATGGAGGTTATCGAGAAGGAATTCAACGGTCAGATTTCACGGGATGATTTCTACCCGGTTCCGTTTGTGTACCCGGTCTCGGAATTAATCGAAACCTTAAAGGGGGAAAAACAGGTGGAGTTCACCGCACATCCCGGGTGTGGCGGTGCCACATATATTTTCCTCGTGGACGGAAAGCCCTTGCCGATCACACGGTTCATCGATGTGGAGCGGTTCATGGAGTTCATCGGGGAGCAAAGTAAGACAAGAGGTCCGTTGAAAAAAGTCCGGATTGCCTCCGCGTTCCTTCGGAATGTCGATCGGTTCGTAAACAAGGAGAAAGCACCGAAAGACTTTGATTTGAAGAAGATCCTTATGGATGCCGCTATCGGGGGGAGTTATGATTCATTGCGCGGCTTCCATTATAAGAGTCTGTTTGTCGGGTCGATGTGGTTTATGGATACGTTCAACTTGAATGTTCATCGGCTCGAGCGGTGTTGTATTCACTATACCACTGAGGATGGCATCATCCCATTTTGTTCGTACAATGGGTTGGGGTATGGGGATAAAATCCGTGAGAAACACTCGATCCCTATCAAGGAGTGGGAGAAGCAGACAGGCAGGCAGATCCGTGAGGACCTGTGGACGAAAGGATCGCTTACGTAACGTAGTACACCCTTGTTTTTTTCTTTATTTTTTCATAAATCCTTAGATTTTATAGAAAGTTATAAATATTTATGAATGGAACCATACTTTTACCGAGAGGATTTCCTCCATTCTCCAGGGGAAAAAATGAAACCACAATATAGAACAACATCTATGGGAATGATTCTTACAATTACCTTAATCATAGCGTCGGCGTCAACTTCCATAGCGGAAACACCTTTTCTTTTTCCTAAGAGTAGCACGAGAATAAGTGCGTTCAACGAAACCAGTGGTGAACGACCGCCTTTAGGGGAAGATCGTATTTCATTCTATGACCCGAACTGTCAACAAGAAACCGGCATCGGTCTTACGAGTAGCGGTACCTTCGAAGGAGCGATTCGGATCACGCCGACGGAACTAGCACACTATGAAGGCTGGTGTCTCACCGCTGCGCGGGTCTTAATCGGTAATGACGACGGTTCAGAACATCAGGGGAACCTGAAGATCTACACACAGGGTTCTCCGACACACCCAGGAACCCTCCTTACCTCCGAGCCCTACACCGTTTCTAGGGGAGGATGGGTGCGCGTGAACCTCTCAGAACCACTCATGCTTGATATCACAAAAGACATCTGGATTTCATTTGAAATCACCCATGCTGCAGGTGAACATCCTCTGATCGCAGACGAAGGCCCCGCAATCGACGGAAAAAGCGATTGGGTAGCAAATAATGGAAGTTGGGGAGAGTTGCAAACCATGGATTCGGCCTTTGATCTCACCTGGATCATCGAAGCAATTGTTGCCAGGACCGGACCTTCAAGAACAGCACTGCAGATAGAAACCGTATCAGCGGGTTTCTTTGGCGTGAGTACTACAATAAAAAATATTGGTGACTCAGAAGCGATTAATACAACTATTCGTGTAACTGTGAACGGTGGATTCATCGTTCTCATCAATAAAAACTCTATTACAAAAATCGCTTGTTTGGCATCAGGTGCATCTGTAGGTTCTCTGGTTCATGTTTTTGGCCTGGGGACGGTTACGATCACCGTGAAAGTCGAAGCGTCAAACGCAGACCTCTGTATAAAATCAGCGACTGGGTTTGTCCTTGGACCATTCGTATTGGGAATGAAATAGACCTTATATGTTCCATCTTTTTTTCCCTTTTCTCCGCCTATTGAGAAACGGGAGATTTAATACCTACATATTGAATACCCGTACCACCCCTTCATCGAATAAAAGGAGGCAATTCCATGACGATGAGCATCACCGGATCTGGGTTGACTATAGAAAAAATAGTACAAGTCGCTCGACACCATGAACGCATACAGCTTCACCCTGACGCTTTGAAGCGCATTATCGCGTGTCGTGCGATGCTTGAGAAAAAAATCAAGGCTCATGAGATCATGTACGGCGTCAATACCGGCATCGGGGAGTTCTCCGAGGTGGTACTGAATGATGACCAAATTCAGGATTTCCAGAAATACCTTATCTATAACCATGCTGCGGGGATCGGGGAACCAGCGCCGCTTGAGTATGTGCGGGCCGCGATACTTTCGCGGGTGAACGTTCACGCGCATGGGAACTCAGGCTGTCGCCCTGAGATCACGAAGACCCTTGTTGACCTAATGAACAAAGATGTTACCCCATACGTGTGCCAGAAAGGCTCCGTTGGTGCCAGTGGCGATCTTGCTCCCATGGCACAAATAGCGTTGCTCATGCTTGGCGAAGGACAGGCGTACTACCAGGGAAAACTCCTCGAAGGCCGGGAGGCGATGAAAAAAGCAGGAATACCGATCCCAGGGCTACAGGCACGTGATGGCCTCGCGATCATCAACGGCTCAAATCTTCTCACCGCGATGAGCGCGATCTTCTTGTATGATGCGAACAACTGGTTAAAGCACGCTGAGATCGCTGCCGCGATGTCTCTGGAGGCATTGAAAGCGAACATGAAACCATACACCGTAAAGATGCATGAGGCGCGCGGGTTCCCCGGAGCGGTACGGAGCGCGAAGGCTATCCAACAGTTGATTAAGGACGGTGATTTGATCGAAGGGAAGATAAAATGCAAAATACAGGATGCGTATTCCATGCGGTCCACCCCCCAGGTAATAGGTGCTGCTCATGACGCGCTCGCGTATGCACGATCCCAGGTTGAAATCGAATTAAATGGTGTGGGAGATAATCCGATTTTCTTTCCGAAAGAAAACCTGCAGATCACCGGGGCGAACTTCCAGGGTTCCCCTGTTTCACTACCCATGGATATGGCAGGAACCGCAATCACCATGGTCTGTGTCTTGTCCGAGCGACGGATGAACAGACTCAACAATCCAGCGTTAAGCGTTGGGCTTCCCGCGTTCTTGACGAAAGGCGCAGGGATGTTCTCTGGGCTCATGCTCAGCCAGTACACCGCAGATATGCTTATTGTGGAGCAGCGGATCTTATCGGCCCCTGCATCGATTCAATCGATTCCCGCGGCCGCTGACCAAGAGGATTTCGTGTCCATGGGGATGAACACCGCGATTAAAAACTTCCAGATTCTCGACAATGCATATGGGATCCTCGGCATTGAGCTCATGGCCGCAGCACAAGCACTAGATTTCAGGGACTATAAATTCGGCAAAGGCGTCACAAAAGCAAAAGAGGTCATTAGAAAACACGTGAAGTTCTTAGACGAAGATCGACCTTTATACACGGATCATACCAAGATGAAGGAGCTTGTGAAATCCTGCGAGATCCTTACCGAAGTCGAAAAAGCAATAGGCTCTCTTGAATAATTTGTATAAGAAATGATGTTAACGTTTCTTCTTCGGGATCATCGGAATGATCATGTCTGTTTTTTTTACCAGGTCGATCGCTTCTTTGTATCCGGCGTCAGCGTGCCTGGCAACGCCTATACCAGGGTCGGTAGTGAACACCCGTTTTATCCGTTCATCGGTCTCCGTGGTTCCGTCACAAATCACCACCATACCTGCATGCGTGGACAACCCGATACCAACGCCGCCACCATTATGGATCTGAACGCTATCAGCACCTGCGGCGCAATTCAATAGGGCATTGAGAAGCGGCCAGTCCGCAATCGCATCGCTTTTATCCTTCATCCCTTCTGTCTCTCGATATGGTGAGGCGACGCTGCCGCTATCCAGATGATCGCGCGTGATAGCAATCGGACCAATATCACCGTCTCGCACCATTTTATTGATTGCAAGCGCGAACCGTGCCCGCTCTCCGTACCCCAGCCAACAGACCCGAGCAGGCAGTCCCTCCCACGGTAAATGTTTTTCAGCAAGCGTGATCCAGTTTGTCAATACCTTATCTTCAGGGAACATCGTGGTGACTGCTTTATCTGTCTTTAGAATATCTTCTGGGTTCCCAGTCAGCGCAAGCCAGCGGAACGGTCCACGGCCCACGCAGAACATCGGTCGGATGTACGCGGGGACAAACCCGGGGTACGCAAATGCATTCTTCAGTCCTGCCTTCAGCGCTTGCCCTCGAAGATTGTTCCCATAATCAAACACCACCGCTCCTTTTTTCTGAAAATCCACCAGCGCCTTACAATGCTGCCTCATGCTTTCCATGGACCGCTGAATATATTTCTTCGGATTCTCCTTTCGCATCGCGATCGCTTCTTTCAGTGATTCACCGGCATACCCCGCAGGAACGTACCCATTTAACGCGTCATGCGCAGACGTCTGATCGGTCACAACATCTGGTTTGAATCTCTCCTTCACAAGTTTCGGCATGAGATCAGCGCAGTTCCCCAGGACACCAATAGAAAGAGCGGTTCCTTCCTTTTTTGCGTTCAGTGCAAGGTCAGCGGCCTCGTCGATATCCTTGCTTTTCCGATCGCAGAAGCCTGCCTTGAGACGTCGATCAATCCGCTTCTCGTCACACTCGACCGCGAGGCACACCCCGTGGTTCATGGTCACCGCGAGAGGCTGGGCACCGCCCATGCCACCCAGCCCGCCGGTGAGCACGATCCTCCCTTTGAGATCGCTGTTGAAATGTTTTCGCGCACACGCAGCAAACGTCTCGTAGGTTCCCTGGATAATTCCCTGGGTCCCGATATAGCACCAGGACCCTGCGGTCATCTGACCATACATTGTTAGCCCGAGATGCTCCAGTTCCCGAAACCGCTCCCAGGTGCTCCAGTGTGGCACGAGATTTGAGTTGGCCATGACCACGCGAGGTGCGGTGGTCCAGGTCCGAAACACCGCGACCGGTTTTCCTGATTGCATCACCAACGTCTCATCGTTTTTGAGGTGTTTCAGAGACTCGACGATCGCATCATAGCAGTTCCAGTCTCGCGCTGCCTTTCCAGTACCCCCATAGATAATGAGCTCCTCCGGTATCTCAGCGTTCTCAAGCGTGTTCTCCAGCATGCGCAGGATCGCTTCTTGTTTCCAGCCGTTGCATCGCAGGGTCTTGCCTCGTAAAGCTTTCACGCGTCTGCCCATGATTTCATGCGAAGAAAGGATACAGTGTACTAAAATCTTTTTACGAGTACCATTAAACGTTATAATAAAAGGGAAGGACGGCTGGCCTCACTAGGAGGGGATGGGATGCACTCTAACAAAACAACAACTACCAGCCCAATTCCTTCCACTTAATAAATAGTCATATCCCCTATATATGCTTTTCGCTTATAGGAAGGAAATACTGACGACATTACTGCCGCGCAGGATGATTTTACCGAGTCTTCGCTTGGTTTCATCCTTGGATTCTTCGACCTCATCGAGCACCAGGTTCATGTACTCATCGTACCCTAACAGCTTGCCTACGATGTGCCGGCCATCCTTTAACAGAAGAAGCAATTTCTGGTTCGCTGCTTTCTCGAGGATGTCTAACGGTAAGGACATGGCAGAAGGTAAGGATGACGGCTTTTTAAAACTATTCCCTTCACCCTAGAGGAAAAAAGAATGTTACTGGGGAGGATATCCTCCGATGTGAAGACTCGGGTCCCCGAACAGCTCCCAGGACTGTACGACTTTTGCGTCAATCCAGCAATCACCCCATGCCTGCGTGCTCCAGTTCACAGGATAGGTCTGCGCATACGAGGTAATCGCGGCAGCCCAGGTGGCGCCAAGGACGGTCACGTTGTGCTGCCCGTACGCGTGAAAGAACGCTCCTTCAAGTTCATTGATGCCGCCACGAAATGTCGTCTTATCCTCTTTCGTATACCCAAGCCCTGTACACCCGAGAGCCGCGATCGCGCCACCGGTCGGTTCACGGAGGATTCGCTCACTCCAGCATTCAGGGATGTATTCCTGTCTCCACCGAGTAGTTGTGTTGAACACGCGTCTGAGGCACACATCAAACTGATTGTTATGACAGCCGCTCACGACGCACACAGGCAGTCGGTCTTTGTTCCGAAAACGCCACATGTCATTGCAATTTGGCCCTTGGATGAATGCCGTGCTATTCGGCGGATGATTTCCCCATTGCTTCGGGCTACCGTGACCAACAAAGTACGCAAACCCGAATCCTTTCCGAAACTCCCTAATGATGTCGACCTTGGTCGAGAAGGTACCGTCAGAGGTGTACAAACGAGTCGGTGTAAACCCGCTCAAATTTTCAATAGCGCGATCACCATAGTATTCCCCTTCGTAACCGGTCCAATTTGGATTGACCGATGCCGGATAGGTATCCCCTGCAGCGACAAGCATCGTGTGGAACCATGTTGTGTCATAGGTTGCCGTCTCATAGGTAATGATCTTACGAACCATGGTTTTCACTTCCGCCACGCTGCGACAAGGAAGCCGCCCAACCGCAACATCTGGGATCAAATCGATGTTCGTATCCTGCGCTGCTTGCCCGGGGTACCATTCCCCAAAAATACCGTCGTTATCGCTATCCCAACTGGAAAAATTCCCCTGCGCATCATAAATATCCGCGAAATACAGGTCACTGAGGTAATCAGCATCCCAATCATCGACCATGTTGACGTATCTCACGGGACAATACCATGTAGGCCGTAGCTGGCTGCTTCTCCCTCCGACGAGCAGCACATACTTTATTCCCCATTCCTCGATCGCTGTTTTGATAAAGTATTTGACTTTCTCAGCATCGTCACGGCCATGCCAGAACATTTGTTGATAGACTTCGTCAAGGGTGACGAGTCTTGTGGGGAGACCCATGGCATTCTTATGATTAACGAGCGGTTGTAATGCACGGTGGAACACCGTTGGAGCGATGATCAGCAGTTTGTAGACATCAGCATGTGTGGGCGTAGGGTCCGCTGTTAGTACAGAGACGATGGTACCACTTCGCGAGCCACCCGTTGTCGGTCCGACGGAAAGTCCAAAGACCACAACAATGATCTCGACGATTATCAATTGTTTTGTTATTGATTGTTTCATGTATATCCCCCTTTTTCATTTCAGGTAGTTACTCAATATGTACCATGAAAGGCATAGGCGATTACGACGGAGGGTAACCACCTATCATCAGGCTTGGGTCCCCTAAGAGCGCCCATTGTTGGACGGTCTTTGCATCAATCGCGGAATCTTTCGCCGCAGGGGTCTGCCAGTTAATTGGATAGTGGTTCAAATAATCGGTGATCGTGTTTCCCCAGACCAGTCCGAGAACTCGCGTCCCATTTACGCCGTACTCATAGAAGAATGTCGGCTCCAGGTAATCCCCTGCGCCGCTGAAGGATTGTTTATCCTCTTTTGACATCCCTGTGCCCGTGCATCCGATGGTCGCAATGGAACCTCCCTTGCTGATTCTTGTGAGTTTCCAACCCCAGCATTCCCGAATCCAGGTGTATTTCCAGAACGAGCCAAACGGGACGCCCTTGCGTGCGAAATACCGAAGTCCTTCTTCTTTCAATCCCTTGATGATATTTTTGGGAGTAACATCGAACTCATTATTGTGGCAACCGCCAACGACGCAGACAGGGAGCATCTGTTTATTCCTCAGAAGATCCATATTAAGTGTATTGAGCCCGTTGATCCAGGTTTTCGCGTCATTCGGCGGATGGGTACCCCAGGTAAAGGCGTTGGCATGCCCCTCGAAATACAAAAACCCGCATCCCTGGTCTATCGCACGGATGACATCTTTCGGTCCTGTGAATGACCCGTCAGACGTCCACAGTTTTATTGGCTCAAACCCTGACATGTTCTCTATCGCATTCAGCGTGTTTTCCTCCCCTTCATAGCCGGTCCAGTTCGGGTTCAAAGACTCAGGATAGGTATCACCAGCGACGACAACAAACCGATGGAACCAGTCCTGTCCATACGCCGTTGTCTCATAACGGATAATTTTTTGAACCATGACCTTTACCTCCGCCTCGGTGCGGCACGCAAGCCGCCCGACGTACACCTCTGGGTACAGGTCGATGTTTGGATCTTTTGCGACATCACCGTACCATTCCCCATAGATACCGTTATGGTTGGTGTCCCAGCTTGAAAAGTTCCCGTTTTTATCATAAAGATCAGCATAGTACAGCTCTGAAATAAAGCATGGTTCATTCCAGACCGTGTTATTATCCGCGTTGAACACGTACCGAACAGGGATGGTCTGAAAATCTCCGACAAGCATGACATAGGTGATTCCCCATTCTTCCTTCGCGGTTTTGATGAAATATTTTATTTTTTCAGGGTTATCACGTCCATGCCAGAACATCTGCTCATAGACGTCAGTAAGTGAAACGAGGCGTGTCCGGACACCGACACTCTCTTTATGGGTGACAAGTGGTTGTAATGCTCTGAAAAATTTTTGAGGAGCGATAATGAGCAGGTCATACACTGACAGGCCAGCGTTCTGAGGTGGACTCCCCTGTTTTGGAGAGAGGAGGTTCCCTTGAGGTGTATTCATAGTTTGTGCGGTGATCGTGGGACCAATGACGAACGCAAATCCAACGACACAAAGGACTAGCAATTTATTTCTATACCCTTGATAGGTTTTCTTCATAGAATTTCCCCGGATTGTACAATATATATTATGCTTAATAAATCTTTAGTTTTGGGATGAATCGAAAAATATGGCTGAAGAGGGTATTTTTCTCTGTCCTACCCCTACGGCTGTGCAGTACAGAGATACGTCTGGAGGAATCGATCATCGAGAGTTAACAGTACCGGTCTCTTCAGCTCTCGGGTGAGGACGTAGGTGTTAATATTAGCCTTATTCACGACGGGAACCTGGAAACGTTCATATAGAAACGCTCATGAAAAGGTACTTTCTATCTAATGTCGTATATCTTTTAAAACAGATACAAACAGGACTTTTTTAGGGGCATAACCTTTATGTAAGAGGATATATTCTAGGCCAACACCCATGAAACCTGCCTGTCCATATCCATGCTATCGGAAGCATAAAGGGGCAGTACGTCCATTGTCGAAGAGTGGAAAAACGATTAAACTTGTGTTTTTTGACATGGATGGAGTCCTGATTGATGTGCTGAGTTCATGGAGGTATATCCATCAGCGTTTCGGAACCTCGAACCGGCAGTCAGTGACCGCCTATCTCAATGGTGAGATCGATTACGCGGAATTCATGAGGCGAGATGTCGCGCTCTGGAAAGAAAACGGGAAACCTGCGACGCAGGAGACCATATCAAAGATCTTGTTTGAACTCCCGATCATCACTGGTGCAAAGGAATGTCTCTTGTTTTTAAGGAAGCATCACGTTAAAACCGCGATTGTGAGCGCGGGTCTTGATATTCTCGCAGAGAAGATCGCAAAAGACCTCGGCATTGATTATGTGTTTGCTAATAGCGTCATAACAAACGCTGATGGCCGTCTCACCGGAGAAGGCATCCTTCGTGTCGAGCTGATCCATAAAGATAAAAACGTGAAGGCTCTCATGCAGAAACTCGCGTTGCCCGTCGAAGAGTGCGCGGCAGTGGGGAACTCCTGTTTTGACATCCCGATGTTCGAAACCTGCGGTCTTGGTATCGCGTTCAACCCTGAGGATGACTGTGTGAGGGCGTCTGCCGATGTGGTTGTCGAAGGGAAAGATCTGAGGAAATTGATCCCCGCGTTTGAACCGATTCTTGCGTGCACTCAGTAAAAAGTTAGTATTTTTCTCTCTGATTGTCCTCCAACGATGTTGTTTTGTCTCTATGATCGATCATGGTTCTGAAATGAACGAGGCCGTCCATGCTGGTCTAGTGGGTGTCTGTCCGTTTTGGAGCATGTCCTTCCATTGTTCATCGGTCAAGCGGTTGTTCATCGGCTGTTTGAACTCGTAGTAGCTGAACACCGGGCCTGCCCCTGCGATGATTCTTCCATCGGGGACTTTATACGCAACAATGGCAAGATCGACATGGCCAACACCTTCTTCCAAGACTTGCTGCGGGTCGTTCGTATCGGTATGGACGTCCGCAACCATGGTCGTTTCCTTCCCTTTGTCATTCACCCCGGTGACGACATGATCCAGCTGTTCACCGAAGGTTCGAATAAAGGCGTAGTCAGACTCGCCGAGCTCTTTTCCTTCCAGTTCATCCGTTGAAATGTTCAGAAGCCTGTCAAGGATCGTTTCCAGGTTACTGAGACGAGTCGTCTCTGTCTGATTGAGCACCTTCAAAGCGGTCAGCCCCGTTCTTGTCATGGTCGTGAGCGCAAGGATCCGTGCATAAAACTCAGGGACCGGTTCGACGTAACCGACGACGGGTTTTTCCTCGGTGCTTGGCGGGCCCGAGGCTTCAAGGACAGGAGTATAACTTTGTTTTGCATAAAGAATCGTATCATGTCTTAACTCAGTCCAGGAAGAAAGCGCGGTTTGTAGTTCCTTGTCAAGCCATGCTGTCGTATCCATGAATGTCGGGTAGCGGCTATCGTATGGCTGTATCAAGGATTGTAACGTGTAGACCCAACTGAAATACAGGTTACGGTTCCACTCGGTGCTGTTCAGCGAAGAAAAGGTTTCTTTAAGAGACGTGAGTTGTGTCGTATAATTTTCATACGCGGTGTCTCCTTCATTGTTCAGAATCTGAAGTGCCCGCGTTGATCCAAGAACAGCCATGACGTCAAGGCCTCGGGGGAAGCATCGTGCGGGTCCGAGAGGGGTCATTTTCATGGTAAACGGCTCACCGGTTCCAGTGAAGTAACCCGTTGCCGGGGCGACCAGCTGTTGGAACATAAACGAATCAGGGATGAATCGCTGACCCATGAATCGCATCCCTTTTGTCTTTTCAAGGATCTTATCGAGATCTTGTTTTGTTATTGGTTGTCCCGGGTCTTTCAGAATGACAGCTTCTCCGGTCCCCCCGTAGATTTGAGGGCTTCGAAGCTCAGAAAGTTGTAGTTCCAGTTCGAGGAGTTTGGTATCATTGGCGAACTCAGTCGCAGTAAATGAAGACCCAAAAACAGTGCGGATGTTCTCTAGGTATTCATAGGGGGTCAGATCATCTGCGGTGCCGACAAAAAATGAGGTGACGCTATAAATCCTTGTCCATACGTCACTGAGTGAGTCGTTATGGATTGTGAGGCTTGGGAGTATGGTGGCAATGAGATTTGCTTGTATTGTTTGAATCTTGGCATCGACCGTGGAAATAAGGTAATCGCAGTATGGACAGAACGGCTCTCCTCCTTTCATCAGAAATGAGATTCGCCCGTACCACATCATTGTCTTGAAATATCGTTTCAGTTTCTCGGATTGGGTGTAATGCCCGCGCGGTTTGTATTGCGAGTAGTCTTCTCGATATTTAAAGAGCGGGCTTTCGTGGTACCCGTCTTGTGCTTCGATAAAGGAGAGCTCTGTGGTAACATTATCTTGTACATAGAAGGGGACGGTGAAATCGATTGTTCTGATATTCTCGGACCCGTTGTACCCCTCGGTGGGTGTCTGCAGTAACGATAATGCAACCGCGAAAAACCCAGTGTTTCTTCGTGATGCTTCCTTCAGATCATCGGTGTAGGTGACATAGTCCTGTTGAGACTGGTCGAACAATGTCTTACTTAGGTCAAGGAGTGTATCAAAAAACTCTCGTTCCTCGATCCCTTTGAGAATCTGATCGAACTGGATGTGGTACAGATGCAGAAGCGTGTCCGAGGTGATAAAAATGGGTATATCCTGCTCCTCTAAGGTTTTGTACGGGGCGACGATATCGTCTTCATTGGAGAAGTACGGCCTGACCACAAATCCGTTTCTTCCTAACAATGCTCTCTGTTGGGCATTAAGGTTTAATACAGAATTCAGCGTATTAAAATTAACGATTTGCGAATCATCCAAGGGAAGCGAATACTGGGGTGTCTGAGCATTTATTGTTATTTCTTTGGACGAATAATAGGAAGCGATCGTATATTTTGGGTTGTTGGATACCCCTGCGGTGACTCCTGGGATTACGATGAGTCCAGCCCCTGGCCTTGGTTGTTGTACACATCCAGACAACGCAGTGATCATAAACAGCCCGACGATTCCAATTCCAATGATTTTTTTCTCAATGGTCATTTACATTCATCCTCCAGTGCGGATTTCTTTCTTATTATTTATATATCTGTGGAAACCGTTCAAGATTCACCATCCTTCGATACCTTTTAATCCTTATTGTTGTATGTCACCGAGAAGATTCCTATGGTTCTTGATAATCTCGGAGATTCACTTAGACGAACAATCAAAAAAATCGCCAATGCAGTTCATGTCGATGCAAAGCTTGTAAAAGAAGTCGTCAGGGACATTCAACGTGCATTGTTACAAGCAGATGTCAACGTCAAACTCGTCCTTGAGCTATCCAAGAAGATCGAACAGCGCGCCCTTGAAGAGAAACCACCCGCAGGGATGACGAACCGCGAGCATGTGATCCGCATCGTGTACGACGAACTTGTACGCATCGTGGGTGCGTCCCGTGAACTCCCGATAAAAAAACAAGTCATCATGATGGTCGGGTTGTACGGCCAAGGTAAAAGCACGAGCTGCGGGAAACTTGCGATATATTTTAAACGAAAAGGGTTGCGTCCCGCACTCATCGCTGGCGATGTGCACCGGCCAGCCGCCTATGAACAACTCAAACAGATCGCTGAACAGGTTGAAGTCCCGTTCTACGGTGATAATACCGAGAAGAATGCAGTGAACGTGATCAAAGAAGGGTTGAATAAATTCAAGCGAGCCGCTGATGTGATTATCGTTGATACCTCAGGGCGACATAAGCTTGAGGATGATCTGATCTCAGAGATGAAGGAGATTTTCAAGGCGATTAAACCCGATGAGAAGCTTCTGGTGATGGACGCAGCGATGGGGCAGCAGGCTGGCCCGCAGGCGAAGGCGTTCGATAACGCCATTGGTATCACCGGCATTGTCCTCACAAAGCTTGACGGGACCGCGAAAGGTGGCGGTGCGCTCAGCGCTGCATCCGAGGTCGGTGCACCGATCGTGTTCGTCGGAACCGGTGAGCATTCAGTTGATTTTGAGAAATTTGATCCCTCAGGGTTCATCTCCCGGCTTCTTGGTATGGGAGATATCAAGTCCTTACTGGAGCGTGCTGAGGAGAGCATGAAGGGGAAGGATGCTGAGAAAACAGCGCGGAAACTCATGTCCGGGAAATTCAATCTGAACGATATGTACGAGCAGATGGATATGATTTCGGGGATGGGGCCGCTTTCAAAGGTTGCAGAGATGCTTCCGGGCGGGATGTCCGGAAGGCTCAAAGGCGTGAATATGGAAGAGACGCAACTGAAGCTGAAGCGGTTCCGCATTATCTTGGATTCCATGACCAACCAGGAGCGAGAAAACCCTGAATGTATTCAAGCATCGCGTATTAAACGCATCGCACGAGGCGCTGGGGTAGAGAACAAGGATGTGAAAGAGGTCTTGAAATATTACAATATGACGAAGCGGATGATGAAAGGGTTTTCCAGTGATCGGAAGATGCGACGGAATTTGATGAGACAGCTTGAATTCGGGAAATAACCCTTTTTTGGAATTATGCTCATTAAAAATTTTGATCTGCTCGTCTCCAATGGTCTGACGCCGGTGTTGCAAAAAAAACGTAAGGATGTTTTAGAGATGTTCACTGCAGCGGTTGAGGCTGTCGACCCGTATCTTGTCGTGGAACAGGTTTTTCGTCAGAACCATCTGGTGCTTGCTTCTGAAACCGTCGATCTTTCACGGTTTGATCATGTGTTTGTTGTTGGGTTTGGGAAGGCGAGTGTTCCGATGGCGCATGCGGTCTGTGATGCTGTCCCTGTCACAAAAGGCGTGGTGATCACGAATGATCTTTCTGCGACGATTCCCCACCGATCCATTGAGGTTGTTGTGGGTGGGCATCCGCTCCCAAATGAAGGAAGCATCCAGGGGACGGAGGAGATACTAAAGCTTTTGAAACAATGCGGTGACAACGATTGTGTCATTGTCGTGGTTTCTGGAGGTGGGTCCTCGCTTTTCTGCAAGCCTCTCGTACCGCTGGATGATCTAAGAATGACAACGGATCTCTTACTACGTTCTGGTGCTGATATCAATGAACTAAATGCAGTTCGGAAGCATTTGTCCACGGTGAAGGGGGGAAAACTTATGCAGTATACCAAAGCGTTGGTTGTCTCTCTCATTATCTCAGATATCGTTCATAATCCAATCTCATCGATTGCGTCTGGTCCAACGTCCCCTGATCCGTCGACGTTTTCAGACGCGAAAAACATCCTGACGCGGTATGCGCTCTGGGAACGTATCCCTGAGAGTGTACGGAAGATTATCGAAGAAGGGATTGCAGGGAGGATACCGGAGACATCAAAAAAGGGTGATGCCGTCTTTCATTCAGTCCGTAATGTTATCATCGCGGATAATCAACTCGCGTGTCAACAAGCATTGAAAAAAGCACAGGAGCTCGGCTATGAAACGCTCCTTGTCACCACCGCGATTACCGGCGAAGCACGGGATGTTGGTCAATATCTCATCAAACGGGCCAAACAAAGCCTTGCTCAAAAAAATATCGTATTTATTAGCGGCGGTGAAACAACCGTCACGGTCAAAGGTGACGGAAAAGGTGGGCGAAATCAAGAGCTCGTACTGAGCTGTGTCGAGGAACTTGCCGGGACTCAGATAGTCGTTGCATCAATGGGGACGGACGGCATCGACGGAAATAGCAATGCCGCTGGGGCTGTCTCCGATGGTGAAACCGCATCCCGTGCGCAGCACAAACAGTTGGACCCCTTGACGTTTTTAAAGAATAACGATTCCAACACATTTTTTTCGATACTTTACGATGAAATCCTGACCGGCCCTACCGGGACAAATGTCATGGATATCCAGTTGATGGTGCTGTAGAGTACTCCCCATGTTTTCTTGATATGAACCTACTAAATTTATTAAGGAGTAAAACGATAACTATATTAATTCCTGAATCAAAACATCACTCCAAAAATAATATATAAAGATATTGTATAAAAATATGGAGTGGGTAGCTCCTCCGGAAACCCCAAAGTGTTAAAGAGGGCAAAAGTAATATAAATAAATAAAAATTTATATATGGAGATAAAACATGCACCTGAATCATTCGATGAAACTCTTTGTGACGGTTAGTCTTATCATTTTCCTTCTCATAGGGTTCATTCTTCCCAGTAGTGTCATCGCGATTAACATCGATTATATCGATGGAATATGGACCGATACCTTTGATGATAAAAATACAACGGTATGTCTCAAGAACGGTACAAGTCAATGTGTATGGGAAAGCCATGAAATCCACCTCGTGAAAACATCAGAAGGCGGACGAAATTATAGCTTTTTAGACGGTGGCTCCTTTAATAATAATTTGCACATAGCCTATTATTACGTTACCGCCCTTTCACTCAACAGAATCTTTGGATTCTACTTTGCTCCCACGGTACATATCTCAAAGGAACATGAGTTTGATTCGGATTTCATGTACCCGAATATCGAAAGATTTAACGAATCGACGAACCGATACGCCGAAACATCCTCCGTGGGGCTTAAAAAAAATGTCGTCCATCATTTCCGGTTTAAACTCGAAGGCAACGCGGAATCAATCGGTAACCTGTTTATCTATTGGAAGGGGAAAGCAGAGAACGCTCGGGTCATCGACTTGTACTATTGGGAGTACAATCAGATGTCCATTCTCAGCGCATGGAAGAGAATAAATTCTACCGATATCACCGGTGATACCGTCCTCTTTTACAATCTCAGTGAAAGCCAACTAAAAAAGGCGATAACTACAAACAATTATATCGATATCAGTGTCGTCGCGTACGCGTCTACGACCCCGTGTACGCTCTTTACAGACTTTGTGATGCTTCAGTCAAGGAAGCAAGAAGGCTATAAGACCGGATATGGGCTTGTTCGGACGAATGATACGATTCCTTTGACAGCAAATGGTTACTGGGATCTTCTCACATGGGATGACTCTGAGAGTGATGGAGCGACCGTAAAATATCAGATATTGTACAACAAGGGGGGTAGTTACACCCCGGTGGAAAATTCCGTGTTAAATGGGAATGAACAAGGCTTTACTGCACCCCCGGTCTCTCTTGCTCCGCTTGGAAGCTCTTACAAAAACATCAAAATCCAGGCGAACCTTTCCACGACCAACCCGACGATCACCCCAAAAATCTTTCGTTGGACGGTGACCTGGCAGGTCGGGAATAAATGGCAGGATCATTTCAATTCTGATTACCGAATCGATGTAGAAAATAAGGTGAATGTGAACAATGGCACCGTCAATATCAGCCTGGTGAGTGGGGACTGGCCGATGTTTGGCCAAAACCCAAGCAACACCCGTGCATCATCAGGGAGCGCTGCAGTCACGAGGGATTTGTACTGGTGGAGTAACTATCATGAAATACGTAATCAAACCCCTCTCACTCTCGTGATCGATGGCGAGTCTCTCTACGTGGTCACGAAAAATAGAGATACAGGCAATGGGTCCTTGTATAAATATAACACGATCATTGTACCCTTGAATAAAACCGGCAAGCTATATACGGACATCCATCCAGGGAAACTGAAAGAATTTTCCAATCTCACCTCCAAGGAAAAAGCCATTGTCGGCTCACCTGCGGTCTCCGACCAATATCTCATTGTTACGACCGGCGATATGCTTCGCCTAAATTACGTCTACGCCTTTAAGAAGGATGCCCCTTCATTAGGCCCGCTGTGGACCTTCGATTACAGCATCTATAATCCCACCGAACCAGAGATCTGCTATTGGGGTTCCCCGACCGTTGCTGATGGACTGGTGTTTCTCACAACCTGGAGTGGAGACTCGTCGATATCAGGGTATCATATCAATAACATGATACTCGCTTTGGATCTTACCACCGGGCAAGAGAAATGGAATTTTACGTTTCCACCACCTTCGAAACCCCTTCGCTCACCCACCTGGAGTTTCTCCACCCCTGCGTACTCCGACGGGACGGTCGTTGTTGGATGCATGAATGACCTCAGTGACAATCTGTTCGCATTCAACGCCAAAAACGGAAGCCTCCTCTGGAACACCACGGTTAGTGCGATAGGGAAAGCCGCACCGGTCATTTACAAAGATACCGTCTATGTCGTCAGTGAAAATAAAACACGTGATGGTGCCTTCAAAAAAACCATGCTCACCGCGGTCAACCTCGACGATGGGGGGATCCGCTGGCAGGCCCCCTTAGGGCGAACGTTGTTCGCCGTGAGCCTTGATCTCACCTATTGTTTAGCCCAGACGACTCCTGCGATTGCCAATGACACCTTATACGTGACGTCCCCCGATGGCTATGTCACTGCGTTCGACCTGTCAAAAAATAATACCAAGCTGTGGGACAATAAGATCTATAATAAATCCATTTCGAATCCGATTCTAACGTCATCTCCGGCATACGCAGGCGGTATTCTGTATGTCGGTACCCCCGATGGCGTGTTGTTTGCGTTAAATACGTCCAAGAACGGCAGCGTTCTCTGGAGTCGACCGACCTTCCCACAGGAGCAGAAGATCCCTGTGGTGACTGACCCGATTGTATCCAACGGCCTGGTCTTTTTTGCTGATGAGAACGGCCGCCTCTACGTCTGCGGCAAGTACGTGGAACCAAACAAGCAGGTGAACGGAAGCATCATCTCAGTCCCGATCCATCTTCCGAAGGGATTCTGGTGGAAGAAGTTTTATGCGTCCATGCAGACAAGTGGGAGTACAAGCGTGAACTGGATCAAGTTCAGCCTCCTCGATGCTGATAAAAACTTCATAAAAACCCTAGAGAACCGAAGCGATCTCGGCTCACCGAACAAAACCCTGGGCAGAACCATTCGGCTACGCGCTGATTTCTGGGCGATAAATAGTTCCTCGAACCCGAAGCTTTTCCTTTGGAACGTCACCTTTATCCCGGATTCCACCCCGCCGTTCATCAACCGGAGTACGTTGACACCAAATCCAAAAGGATGGCTTAATGTGATCATCCCGCAGTTCACGGTCAACGTTAAAGATAACGACACAGGCCTTCTCGTGAGTTCAGCGCAGTACAGACTGGAATATGTCGCCCAAAACGTAACCTATCATGTTACCGCGCAAGCCTTATGTACTGGTTTTAATGGAACGACGCAGGTCCAGCAGATGACCGTGAATCTCTCAAAATTGGAATTCTATAAGAATATCACCGCGTTGCGCTCGCTACAGCTCAATATCAGTGATTTGGCAGGAAATCTCGCCTCCGTACTTATTCCCTTCAAACAGGATACCCAAAAACCCAGCTCTGTTATTAAAACCCAGTCGATGAAAAAACGGTACAATGCGACCGCGCCTTTCATATGGATCAATGCAACAGCGTACGATAACGGAACCGATGCGAGCGGGATTCGTGAAGTGGACCTTTACTACCGCTATTCCTCCACCGGCAACTTCTCAGGTGATTGGATCTATTTTGCGAACTCAACAAGAAGGTCGCCAAGCTGGAAGTTTTCTTTCACCAACCCGAGTCAAGAAGGGGGATATTTTGAACTTGCCACCATCGCCATTGACAATGCAAGCAACGTGGAGGATTTCCCTGCGAACGGGGATGTCTCCTCTTTATATGATTGGACGATTCCTGATCTTCCCAACATCTCAGGTGAGACCCTGTGGTTCAAGGAGCGACCGCTGCTCTCAGCGACATTCACCGATGATTTTCAGTTGGACACCGTTCAGTACCGACCCAATTTTGATACCAATTGGACGACCATTGCGTCAGAGATCAACAAATCATCCTTCCATGCGGTCTGGCAACTGAACGAGGATTACTGGGATCAAATGAATGAAAGTGGCGTGTATTACCTGTATTTCAGGATCAATGATACACTCGGAAACACCCAGCTGGTGACCGAGAACGACCAAGCGCTCATCATTCGGAAAGATGTCGAGAAACCCGTCGTTTCCATCGAGGTTCCAAACGCGCAAAACCAATGGAGTACGACCGGTAATTTTACGATCTCGGCGTTTGCCAATGATTACAACGGGAGCGGGATTTCAGAAGTCGCGTTGTACTATCAGTATTCCAAGGATAATCGCAACTGGACGGGTTGGATTCATTATGACGATAATTTGACGACCGCCCCGTTTGAATGGATGTTCAACACACCTGAGGGGGACGGGTACTATAAATTCCAGATCACCGCAGTCGATTTCGCGGGAAATGAAGCAACCTCTGAGGTGGTTTCCTCAGGGGTCGCCCGACTGCCGACCAACATAGTGGTCATCATGTATGCGCTGGTGTTCGTCCTGCTTCTTCTCAGCGGAGTTCTCTACCTGAAATGGAGAAAACGGAAATAATCGAGGCCATGTTGAAGACGGTCACCTCGTTTTTTCTTTCAATTTTTTTAGATCCTCTTCTGAATATTCCGGGAAAAACAGTCCAGTATGCCCGCAGTCATTGCATTTCCATTGATTCAGTAACCCTTTCGCGTATGACTCTGCAGACAAGTCAGGTATCACATTGGTGCTCATGCATGCTGGGCAAAACCGGATTAATTTTTTCTTCATAGGGAGTTATTCAATATAGATCGCGGGGCGTAAAGGCATCGCAAACTTGATCTTATGTGCTGGGTCATGGACGCGCGGATCATCAGCGCTGTAGATGTCAACATTGCAGGAAAACACCTCTTTGAGGTACTCTCTCGCGCTGAGTAAATGCTCTGTTTCGTCAAGAGAAATACGAAAACGCTGTTGATCGGTGTCGCTCAGCATTTTGATGTCACTAGCGAGTTTTCCGATGAATTGAGCGATCTGCTGGCCCAGTGGTTTCATCGCAGGATCAGCCATGGTCTCTTTCATGATTTGTCCCACGTTCAATTTGTTTTGCGAAGAGAGCTCTAATGCCTTTCTGAAAACTCGTTGTTTCCAGGAGGGTGAGGTGTAGATATAGATTTTTTTCGGCGTCATTTTCGTGACTTTGAGGATTTCAGAGGTATCTTCGATGACGCGTTGGAGGAGGTATTCACCGACTTCATCTTTCTCGGAGATTTCCTGCGGGTTATACGAGGGATACGGTTGGTTGGATGCGAACTTTTTATATCCATGGTGTTCCCAGAGTTCCTCGGCGATATGTGGGGTGATGGGCGTCATGAGTAATATCCAGGTGCGAATGACCTGTTCGAGCAGTTTCTTGTTTGCTCCACCTCGTCTGAGATACCATTGCAGATCCTTTTGACATTCGAAGAAGATCTCATTCGCGGCAACGCGCAGGTCATAGGTTTCAAACGCCTGGGTGATTTTCTGTATCCGCCGCTGGAACGTGCTCTTCAGCCAGTTGTCGAGGTTCTCCTGTTGTTTCTCTTTCGATGTCGATATCTGTTCGAGAAGCTTCCAGATGCTGAGCACCCGGTTTTTGTATTTCGACACAATCTCTGGATCCCATTCGATGTCGACGAACGCTGAACCAATATGAACGTAATACAGGCGCATTGCGTCGACGCCATGGGTTGTCGCTGCTTCGACAATTGGCTCGGCGCCACCCTTGGATTTGCTGATTTTTTCTTTTCCTTTCTGCGTCACCCACCAATGAACGAAAACCCCTTGCGGTCGCTTTTGCCTCGGCATGATCGCGACATGGTTCATGATGTACACAGGGAAATGAACGGTTTTATGCTCTTTTCCCCCCAGATTGATATCTACGGGGTACCAGTAATCAAACTCGGATTTTATCGTCTCCCAGATTGTGTGGTGCGGTTTTCCGATGCCAAGGAACACGTAGTTGAAGAATGCGTCGGTCATGTCTTTTACAGGGAGTTTCTTTTGGTTCACATACTTCGAGAGGAGATAGTACATCGGGTAGAGCGTTGAATCGGAGATTGGTTCGATGGTCCATCCGGGTTTGTAGGGGAATTCGGTGCCAAGCCAGGAGCCTCGTCTGATTGCTGCTCGGTCGCCGAACCAGTCAAGGATCTTCGGAAGTTCATCTTTGTATTCCTGTGGGTAGATATTCATTGTTGCTGCGTATTCTTTTGACTCACGGGTCAAGTCGGCATCACTGTATTTGATGAACCATTGGTCAGGGATCTGGGTGATCATCACCTTTTCTTTGCATCTGCAGATCACCTCTTCTGAGAATTCCCTGAGAATGGTCGCAAGATTTTTTGTGATGAGATCGTTTCTCACGGTATCTTTGATGTCCGCGATTTTCATGCCTGCGTACGGGCCGCATTGTTCATTGAGGACCCCGGTGTGGAACTCTTTTTTATAAACAAGCTCGGTCGCGTCATCAAGTTTCCCGGTTTCCAGCTGACTCTTGATATGTAACTGCTCGCATGCTTCTTTTGCGGGGTTCTCCCCAAATCCCTTCACGTCAATGATTTTAATCGCCTTGATGGGTTCTTTTGATTCAACGAGAGCAATCCAATCGTACGGCGCGTGTGCAGGGACCGACATGACGATTCCGGTCGCAACATCCGGGTCTGCAAATGTACCTGAAAGGATCGGGACCTCTCGGTGTATCACCGGGACGATGCAGGTCTTTCCGATGAGGTCGGTTCCTTTCACTACCTGAAAGAGGGGTTCAACATTGTTATATTGATAGGCGAGTTTCTCGAGGCACTCTTTGGAGCAGAGCCAGGTTTGCCCGTTGATTTTCGCTTTTTGGTAATTCACATTGGGATTTGCCCACATGTTTGTGACACCGAAGATTGTTTCAGGTCTGAGGGTTGCTGCAGGAAGAATCGTACCGTCTTTCAACTGGAATTTAATGACCGTGTATTCTAATATCTCTGCTGAGCCACCCTGTGAGACATCGGTCTCTGATTTATCCACCGCGACAGGCCCGCAGTTCGGGCAATACGGAGCAAAATGTGGTTTCTGGATGAGAAGATTTTTATCATGTAGCTGGTGGAACTGCCATTGAATGAATTTTCTGTACCCGTCGGAAATCGTGTTCATGATCCGAGTGTAATCTATGAGAAACCCGAAACGTTTCCAATAGTCATCCACATAGACCTTGCTGAAATAGTTGACAACCTCGACCGGGTCAGAAAGTTTTTCTATGCACGCGTCTGTGCATCCATTTTGTTTCAGAAGTTTTATTGTCTCTTCATCGTGTCGCTCGATTTTTTTTGCAAATCCGACTGAAGGAATCCCAGATGCATGGAATCCAGCGGGGAACAGGACATCGTACCCGGTCATCCGCTTGTAGCGAGCGATGACATCGCAGTAGGTAAATCCGCGCATGTGTCCTACATGGAGGTACCCGGAGACCCCAGGGTACGCAAAATGAATGAAGAATTTCTTCTGTTTTTCTTTCTGTGCGACATGAAGGTTCGCATCGAACCATTTTTTCTGCCATTTCTGCTCAATGGAGACGTAGTCGTACGTGTGTTCATCCATAGGTGTGGTCTGTTCGGAAATGAAGATTGTTTTATATATAATCTCCGTTGGAAAGGATTATTTATTGAAGGCAGGTAGAAAACTCCCAACTATTTTAAATGAGACACCGATTAAACCATGTGGGGTATTCAAATGGAACCTCACAATAAAACGATTTTGGATGCATTCATCCACATTCACTAAGACATTCGTTTGCCGTTCATTGCCTTAAAGGCGGAATGAACGTCAGAACACTTCAGAAGATATTAGGTCATAATGATTTGAACACGACAGTTGTTTATCTGGATTTGATTGGTGAGGATATCATGAATGATTTTAGGAAAGTTAAATGGTAAGAAATTAGTGCCGGGGAAGGGATTTGAACCCCAGTTTACCGGCATGACAAGAATTGGCCGAGAACCATTATATTAATTCAATTTCTTTGTATGTTAATTAAGAGAAGGACCCTATTGCTCTCACATATTTAGCGTTACCAATGAATCCCCTTATAGTGTCCCAGTAAGAACGAACCGTGTAAAAAAACCCTTCAAACTCCACTATTTTTATTATTCCATGAAAATATTTACCACCGAAAAAACCCAATTCTCCTCTCGATTCAAAATAAACATAAGAACTAATTATGAAATCGAGAAAATCATAACTTTTTAATTTTGGCGGGTATCCATTTTTATTAAATGTGAATAGGTGGTCGCCAATTGGCGAGTTTAATTGGTTTATTGGCGACTTTTCATTGGCGAGTTTTAAAGAGAGACCAATCAACAATATTCATAAATTTAAACCACAACTCATGTTTTTGTGCGAATCAAAATAACAACCTCGATGAACTATGATTTTTTATACTTCTTTTTTCATCTGCTAGACTCGTAAAATACCTACTAACAATGCTGAACCGAAATAATAGTCTTCGGTTCCTGAAATTATCCGAATCCCGGTAAATACATTCACTGCTGGACAGTATTCTATCGTCAAAATGAAAGGGAAGTCTCTTAAATAGGGATGTCTTAGTACGCCTATGAATGACCCATCCCATTCCTTCATTCCAAGAACACCTAATGACCAAAAGTAGCCTGTTGCGGGATTTAAACTATGGTCTACTTTCGTGCCCAAGTAAATTGTTGATACTACCTTAATGGGATTAATATAATTAAAATACGTTCCTGCTTCAAAAAATCCATATAAAAGGTCTGCAAAATCAGTACTTTTTAATATGCCAAATGGTGTACATAAATCAAAGATTGTTAATAATACTGTAGGGATTGCTCCAAGAAAAGTGGTTATTCTTGTAACACCAGCAATCAGGCATAAAAAATTGTAATTAGTTAAAATACTTTGAAACAGAGAATGATGCAATCTTTGGTATATCATTAAACGACTCTCTTTAAATGGAACTGTTACAAAACATTGAGCCTGCTCAATACTCATCCCCTTCGGCAACAAGCTATACTTATTCAACTCCACAACCGCTTCCTTGAAAATAGGAACAGCCTCTTCCCTAGTTGTCGTCTTGTTTAATCGTGCCCTGAAATCAACAAGATACTGCTCCAGGTTCTGATATTGTTGTCTAGTCAGTTTCACAGTGGTGTTCCCAAACTCCTGGATGCCACATGCCTGAGAAGTCACTTCCACAAGGTCGTTATCATTTGATGCTTTCACCACTTTGAAGTTGATGCTTGGTGAAACAGCGACACCAATAAACAAGAGGATTACAAAAACAACCAATCCTTTCTTTATCGAATTATCTTTCATTTATCATCATCCTCTAATATTATAGGGTTCTTGAGCAGGAGGTCGGTTAAAGCAATCAATGGATATTTTCCTGGAAGAATTGATAATATGGTAAACACTGAAGCAATTCAAATATGAACATTAATGGATACGTAATTATTAAAATAATATTGGCTGGAATTAAAAATATATAAGAATAATAGGGTCCAACAATATCTGATAACTCAATGAAAAAATAATAAATAAAATTTGCAAACAATAAAATAAAAAATAAAGTTGCACATATAATAAGTGGATAATAATACCAACCAATTTCTGAGTTATTATTACAATCACACTTTAAGTCCGATAATTGTGTTATTTCTTCCTTGAGTTTCGCATCCCTTTCAACAACAGCAGATATTTCTCTTTGCACTCCTTGATTACTGATTTGATACTGTTCAAGCATTGAATGTATCTTTGATTTACTGATGGTTTTTGTGAGTATTACACCCATTGTATATGCGTGCTTGAGAAACTTCTCAGTTAAAACTGGAGGAGGGAAAACCGAGAATCTTACACCAGTATCAAAGAATCTTTTTCCTGTTATCTCAGAACCGAGAATAACTTTCTGAATCTCCTTATTGTTCGCTATATCAAGGATGGTTTGAAACAACAACTCTTTCTGGTCGACCTCATCGTTGATTACTTTCTGATTTGATGATTGAACTGTCTGATACCCAATTACATTGGTCAATGACCCAAGAACAAGAAGAACAACGGCAATGATGCTTACCCCGATGAGAGGATATTTTTTCATTTTTTTCCTTTCCCCAATGAAAATATAAAACCATCGCTTATTTAAACATTTGTTATTGGGATTATCACCTGATAAGTCTGTAAAAAGTGTTGGGGAATGGATTTGAACCCTAGGACGTATGGATAAAAAAAGGGTTCCACTGAAAGGATAGATATCTCTCTGGAAGAAGTATCTTTAATAAAAAGACGGACGTTTATTTATTATCAGATTTTTTCTTCTTATTTCCTTCTTTATCATCCTTAGATTCCTTTTTAATAATGTTATCGTCCTGTAAAAATCTAGGATGATATAAGTTTCTGAGGATTTCTAATTGTTCTTCAGATAATTTATTTGCATTTCTAATATTATTTAATTGTTCAACTGCTGAGTATTGTTCTTTTATCTTGTTAAACCATTCGGCGAGAACTCCAGAGGAACCAAGAGCTTTATAGGCAGCTTCAATTGACTCGTGGGTTAAATAATTTCTAGCGGCTCTATATATTGCATCGTTTGATAATAAGAATTCGTTGTTTATTTCTCCTTCTTTCGAAATAATCTCATTAGGATGTTTTATCTCAGGTATTTTAGCTTTAATAAATTCTCCTAAGCTATTAAATGGTATGATTGATGCCTTTTTCATTGATTTCCATTCGGTTAAAAGGTATGGTGAAAAGGCAGTTTTATCCAACTTAGATTTGAAATCATTATCAAATCCAACAAAAAATAAGTCGGTTTTATCAGGGACATCTTTTAAAAGACTTTCCCATATTACTGCATCACCATTGGAACCTCCTTTTCCAGGTGGGTTACCCAGTTTAATTCTTCTAAATGCTCTTTCATGTATTTCTTCATCATGGGGAGTTTTTTTTGCCAATTCAAAAAAATTTGAAATAATTTCATCTACTTTGAATGACTTATTCTTTATTTTTTTACAAAAGTCATCTTTTACTTTTTCAGCTATCGCATTTATTTCCTTATAGTTTTGTTTTATACCATTCTTGTTTTTTACGATTTCTTTTAGATAATCTTCAGACTCTGGAATGTTTGGTAAATCTTCGTTTTTGTTATCAAATTTTATAGTATCAATTCTTTTTAAGATACCTATAAGATATTCTTCCCTATTTCTGTAAAATTCATTTTCAACTTGTTCTGGAACATATAGGATGATTTTTTGTTTTTTAATTAATTCGATGATTTTACTAATTTCATCAAGTTTTTCTTTTGGAAAACCATACAATGCTAGATACCTATTTGTATCTATGAAAAGATGAATCATAATGTTGATAATAGCTTACTTGAGTATAAGGTTTTTTATTAAATAATAAAAAATTACAACCCCCTGCAAAATAAATTATTAATAAAGGTAATCTTTAAGCCATCTCTTACATTAAATGATTTCAAATCTTACATATTCGAGTGCAGACAATGAAATCATTTTCACAACGAATGGGTTTGAAACCCGTAAAAAATACAATACAAATCGAATCTATTGATGATGATTTACGAACTAGTCTATGGAATGTAATGCATGAATCCTATTGGGATTTCATGTCACCGTCACTACCATTTGAACCGTTATATCAGTATGATTGGCTAGCACATAACGAATTCTATTATTTCTGTAAAAAAATATGGTGTGATTTTTTAAAACAATCATTAAATGATTTTCCAAAAGATATTCCTAAATTTATCCAACTATTACGATATTACTATAATAATTACAAATGGAATGAAGTGTATGATTGCATTGAATTTATAGCAAGTAATTATCCCGATAGTGAAAAAAATAAAAATTTTATTGAAGGTTGTAATGAAGTATTAAAAAAGGAATTATCTGCATATCGTTTTGTTGGAGGGGTTATCACTCGAATAACAACTGAAACAGAAATCAAAGAAATAGAAGAGGCAATAGAACGAACTGATTCTATGAAACCTGTACATGAACATCTAGTAACTTCATTGAAGTATCTTTCTGATAGAAAAACACCTAATTACAGGAATTCAATCAAAGAATCCATCAGTGCTGTAGAAGCAATATGCAATTTGATAAATGGAAAAAAATTATCGCTGGGAAAAACACTAGATATTATTGATGATAAGATTAGAATGCATCCTGTTTTAAAAATAGCATTGGATAAATTATACGGATGGACAAGTGATGCTGATGGCATACGTCATGCAATGATGGAAGAACCGAATCTGGATTTTGAGGATGCGAAGTTCATGTTGATGTCATGTTCTGCATTCATCAACTACTTGATTGTGAAAGCACAAAAAGCAGGAGTTGAAAATTTTTAGTTGGAAGAGAAAAAAATGAGCATCGAAAAAGCAATAAATAAATTTATTGAAATCACAAAAAGTGATGTTTTCGTAAAATATGAGAAAGATTTTGCTAGAATGATAACATCCGCATTATCGGAAAGATATAAAAATAATCCAGATGAACGGAAAATAGTAAAAGATATTGAAAATATCATTAACAACTATAAAAAACTTGAAGATGTTGAAAGTGTACCTTATTTTAAATTATCTACAAATGCTATTTTTATACATGGTTATCCAAGTAATTCGGGTGTCGAATTTGATTATTATGGTAAAAACACTCCAAAAGAACTCGGAGATTTAATATTTATTATCTCGGTTATTTTCAATAACCAGAAATATTTTGAAAAATTTACTGTTACACAATTTAAAAGAGATGAGATAAGTAACAGAACAATTTCTTGGAAAATAGATAAAGAACAGATTTATTTATTATCCAGATTTCCAACATTCAAGGGCGTCAAAGGTTCCTTGGTTCCGCAGAAGGATTTCAATCTATCGAATTATTCAGGTTGTCTAGGTTCGTACGGATTACTTTATAGACCAGGTGATTTTGCATATGTCGGTGCAACAAGATTAGATACCTATCTTAATGGTAGTGTTAAGATTAATGGTAATGACTTATTTATGCTCTGTGAAGAAAAAGATATGATTGAAGGAAGTGATTGTCCTTATCTTTGGTCTGAATGCATTAATCTGGTGGATATTTATAGATATTTTTGTAATATAAATTGTGGCGTCTGTAATAGATTTTTACCTAAAAACGTATTAGGTAACAGTCATTCTTCAGGAAATGTATTTGATTTTGTTGACAAATATTTAAGATTATGTATTGGTGAGCCAATAATTATGAAAATTGGGAGAAAAAATACGAGTGCCAAAAATTTTCTTTATGAATTGTTATCAGTGATAAATATTAAAGCAAAAAAGGAAAATATGACGGACATACTGAGTTTTTGTGATACATTTTTTAAAAACCAATCTTTAGATGATACAGATAAGGGTGGTTCTATTAATGATAATACATTTGATTTTAATGTAGGAGGTATAAGAATCATTCATACAGTGATAAATTTAGGTGAATAAAATCAGAAACGTTTCATTTTTAGTACTGTAAATCTGATTAAAAGGAAAGGAATCATTCTAACCAAGAATTTATTTTGTTTTATCTAAGGTCTCCTTTAATTTATTTATTTTCGGAATCAATTGAAACATCCTATCCTGCAGTAAAGTAGGAATATAAGTTCCATGCATGGCATTTTCTGGTTCTAAAGGAGATGCCACTATCTCAAAATTCTCTTTGTGATAATTGATAATTTCGTTATAATCATGGAGGGTATCATACACATCAAGAAATAACTCGAGAGTTTCATCCTTCCAATCAAGTATGAATATTAATCCATTTTTAATACAAAAATCCCCGATGTTTGTCCTGAAAGGTAGAATTGCCAACTTAGGTCTTTTATTAATTTCCATGACCATATTCGACCTTACTATTTTTACTATTATGTTCGCCATTTCAACATTCTTTTGAAATTCAGAAATCAATAATTTCTTTAACTGATTTCTTTTTTCTTTTTTCTCGAAATGCTTAAATAAAAAATCAGTTCCGATTTGAGCAATAGTACCGATTCCTTCCATCGCCATACTTTATCATTTACATTTATCTTTATTTTCTTTATCAATCTTTTTATAGTGATAGATATTACAAAGATGTACGGTGAGGCAAAGGTTATGCCGGAAGAGAATCAAAAAGAACTATATTGTGTTACTATCTCAGATTGGATATCAATTCTAAAAGGTAAAACCTCAGATAGTTTAACACTACTAATATTTACTGCGACAATATTCTTTGCAATAATAGTTGGTTTACCACCAACAATTACAAACAATCTAAAATCTAATGAATTAGCATGGTTAATTACCATCATGATTCTCCTTTTTATCTATTTCTTATTTAAGTTAATAAATAAAGCTATTCAAAAAGAAAATGAACATTATGAAAATCTATTGAATGATATTTTATATGGGAAAATTACAGATGTGACGAAAATAAGAGACAGATATATAGAGATAGAAGAGAAAAACAAAGTGTAAAGTAAATTAATTACAGAGTAACTTTAAAGAAACTATAAAGAAAGTAATTATGTAATTTAAGAGGGTTGAAAAAACAAAGGAATCAAAACTTAAAATCCTGTTTTTTTTCTGTTATTCCTTAACACTCGAGTAGATTTTTTATACTATTAATTGTGGCAGGAATTTTGTCAGAATGAGTGCAATAAAACAAAGGAAGATTAAATTTCAGATTCTCCTCTAGTTTAGCTTTTCTCCTTTTTTTATTAAGTTCTTTTTCAATATCACAATCCGATTTCCAGTTCTTTGTTTCTATGATACATTTTGGATTCTTATTCTTATCAAAAACAACCAAATCTTTGGTCTGATGCTCGTGGTCCGTTATTTTCACTTCACAATTAACATTAAAACCTTGTTCTAGTTTTAACAATTCACAATACAATTTAGCTTGTACCTCAGTCTCAGATTCTTCTCCTTTTTTAGGAGGTAAAATTTCCAAAATAGGTTTATTTTCCATATTTTTTATCCATAAATCGACTGGATAATTTTTCCCATTAATGCAAACAAATTTTTTATTTCCACCAGTATTCTTTTCCATAACCTTTACCTCCTCCTCTAACAATTATCTTAATATTTTACCTATTACGTGGTCTACCCTTTCCTTTACGTAGTTGCCCATGAATTATTACTGTTTCTACACCCTGGTTTTTGTATTCGGTTATATATTCATTTATCACAGAATGATGTATTTCGTTAACATCTAAAAGGATGATACCTATTTCGTTAAAATATTTTTTATACGCAAGAACCTGGCCAACCAGGTTCCTCAATGTTCCTTTGTCATTAGCAATCTTTACTTCAATACCATATTTATTTTTGTCAATTCCGATATCTACTCTACCTGCGATAGTAGGAACTTCTCTGGTTGCACGATTACCGTACATCACATCAAACCAGATTTTTAATTGTCCCTGTAATTCCTTTTCATTGATACAAGGTTCTGGTCTGAACTGTTCTTTAACTTTATGTAAAATTTCATGGAGTTCACTTTGTTCGGGGGGATATTGTTGTATTGATGGTTCTTTAGTTTTTTTCGGGTTGTACCTGTATTTTAGGTTCTTCTCTCAGAGGTTCCCTTCTTGGAGGTTCTTTGGGTATTTCTGGTGGTGGGGAACGAGCAGGTTCTGTCTTTGGTTCAGTTATATTACTAATTCTGGTTCTAGATTTGTCGCAAAAATCTTCAATATTTTTTAACTCCAATCGTTCCATGATATAGTCAATATAATCATCACGTGTCAATTTTATTTTGGTTTTTTTATCAGAAAAGAATCCTTCCTCATACGATGAAGGTTCACCAATTCCATATTCATTACATATCTTTTTCAAGTCGCTTATAGTTAATCCGTTAAGCAGAGTTTTTTTCTTTTTTTGAGCCTCAATGTTTGTATCTATATCTGTTTTAATTTTTTTTATCCCAGTTCCTAAATCTTTTCCTAATTTTCCAACCTTGTCAAGAATTCCCAATTCAATCACGTCCGTTTCTTTCTATCCTTTGCCTCCACCTAAAGTTTTGTAACAAGTCTTTCTTTAAAAAACTATCCTGTTCTTTTTTATCAGCTATTTTGTGTTTCGGTCACTTTAATAATATGGATGTATCTGAAATAAGTCAATAAACCAGGAATAAAAAAGATTAACAATAAACCATATAAGAAACACAGCTAAAAAAACAGCAATATAAAACCAAATTTGTCCTTTGAATAATCCACTGAATACTTCAGAAACTTTCCTTATTGCAAAAGTAGAGAGGATAAGAACACTGGCAAGGTAAATATCATCCTCATTTATTATTCGTTTATATGATTTATTTTGTGTTTCTGTTTTGTGAGAGAATTTATAAAAAATAAAAAATATCAGGTAGAGTTTAATAAAAACAAAATATATCAGGAATGCTATCGTGAATGGCCATATTAACCAAAATAATAACCAAAAAAACAACAGAGGAAATAATTGGTATTGTTTTATCAGATTCGGTAATATATCATAAGAAATTTCAAAAACAACAGTAATAATTAAAGCTGCAAGTGTAAATATCAATAAATGAGATTCAGTTTTCATAAATATTCTCCTCAAATAGATAAAATAAATGATTTATATTTAAAACTAATGTTGGATGTGGCTTTGTGTATTAAGTGCTACTTGTGTATAAAGTAAGGATTCTGTGTAAAAAAATCCTCTGAAACCAACATATACTTTATTTTAAATCAACAGCAATTAATTTGACCAATTTATCAACACCCTTGAATCCAAACCAATCATCAACAGGTTTGACCTCCTCAATTTTATTCCATTTATCCCAAAACTCTTTTTTATCTTCAGTCCATGTCCAATAATCAAGACCGTAATCAGCAATAACTACGTAATATTTTGCTTCAGGATGCTCTTTTTTCAGAAGATAACCTTGCATAAGTTTCGAGAAAATCATATTGCTATCTCCCCATGTTGTTACCTCGATATATATATTATCATTTACTTTTAAATCAGGATGAAGGTAACCACCCATTCGTCCATTCTTTCTTTTAATTGGAAATATTGCTCTAGGTATTGATATTTTTATTACTCCAAATTCCTTTTCTAATATCGTTTTTAGAAGGGTTTCGTATATTCTTCCATTTCTAACGTATTTTATATCCTTTACATAATCTAAAAACTGGGATGGAATATTCATTTTCACTTTCTCATAGTGCTCTTTTCCCTTAGATAATTCATTCTTTTCTTTCATGTATAAATCACTGTTATGATGACCTAAATTTTTATTTACTTTTTTCCGCATAACATTTCGCTCCCCCAAGAGTTCTTGGTATGATTTTATAACATTTACTTCTTTAAAAACATATCTTTAAAAACTCATGTTTTGTGCTAATCGTTGATAGTCATTAAAAACGTTCAGAATTTAATTTTTCTAATTTGTTTTTATCTTTTGTCTTCTCTTCAGAAACATTACCACAAGGAAAAGTGAACAAATCAAGGTTATTAGTTCAAAACCGGGTGTACTGGGTCCAGTAGGTACACCTGGTATAATACTTTTATCTTTGATAGTTATTGAAGATGTTTTTGTATTAGAAACTCCATAATCATCAGTGACTTGCAACGTTACCGGATATGTACCGCTTTTCTGATATTGATATGTTGGACTTTTTTCTGTGGAACTTGTTCCATCTCCAAAACTCCAAGACCATGAAATAATTGTAGTACCAGTAGCAGTTGATAAATCTGTGAACTGTATTGTATTCTCCGTTGTTGGGTTTGATGGAGAAAACGAAAAACCAGCGACTGGAGCTGGTGGAACACTAACTGTACCACTTGCATATTGTGTATCTTCACCAAGTATCGTTTGCCCATAAAAATCAGTATATTTTGCATGTAATTTTACTGTGAAAGTATCTCCAGGATTCATAAATTTACTAATCGTTAAAATGCCTGTATCAGATTCCCCCGTATGTCTTGAGTCAGAGCCGCCACCTCCAACAAAACTTATATCACAATATCCATCGTCTGCTGTACCCGGACAACTCATAGAATATGCTACTTGAATTGTAATAGTATTTCCACTGGGTCTAACTTTAATGTCTATATTATTGGGGGAACAAACAACATACGGATTATTAGTAGGACCATGTAGATTAATAGACCCCATATTAACTGTCGTTTGTGCCGCAATAGCAATCTTGGTTATAGGAAGACAACTAAGTGAAACAAGACATAATATTACAATAATTAGCATTATTCTATTTTTCATACCCTTTGCCTCTACCTATCCTTCAACTTGTCCAGTCCCATGACAATTCGGACATACACCAGTTCCACCACATTTTTCACACTTCTGAATTAAGGGAATAGTATAACCAGTTCCACCACACCATGAACATTTACCGCTCCCATTACAAACAGAACAAGTTACTTTTTGCGTACATCCGCTTAATACTCCTATGCTTACAAATATTAATATAACCAATAATGCAATTATTTTTCGCATAACCTTTGCCTCCGCTTACTGATTTGTAACAATTTCAACTTTAAAAACCTATCCTCAGACCTTTTTACTGTATCAATAAGGAACAGTTGTGTTACAGAAACCACTTGCTTTCAACGGAGACACACAAACTATCTGGTGATAGTGGTATGACACCTGAAAATGAACGGCATTATGAGACAAGATGGATAAATGTTCGAGCACAAGGTTTAAACGCTCATGCCCCTATGTTTTTATCAGGTGAACTGAAATGACCAACAGGAAAGAAAACAATGTAATCCTTTCTTGGCGGAGAATTGTTTTATTTAACGGTTCTTATCGAAGTGATGCAGAAGAAAGACCCTTTTTTTATTCACCATGCTTTATCTCTAAAAATGATATTTCTCCTTTAAACAGCATTTTTTGACGACAAATGAAAATCTATATAAAGGATGAGTGCATCAGAATGAATAGTAAGGGGTTTCTCATATGAAGAACATACTAGCAATCCTCCTTGTAGGGGTGTTAATAATCGGTGGTTTTGGGGCAGCTGTTGCGACAAATGAAACGCATACCGATGATTCGATACAAGAAAAAGTGATGTTTTCTGAACCAACAATTACGACGCAAGATGGATACACAACGATACAGGTAAAAGAAACGACATCCTCATCGACTGAACCTGGGTATCCAGTGCTTCCCTATTATACAAAAGTATTCACCTTTCCTCTTGGGACGATCATTAAGGACGTTACCGTTGGTTATTCGGTTACTGAAAGAATAACTGTTGTCCACGACGTTAGACCAGCGCCAGAGCCGACCCCGGTATCAGACGTATCGATCCAGACTGAACGAAGCAGTGCAAGAGAAAATCAAGACTTATATTCCAGTGCACAACTCTCTCCCACCACTCGCGTTAGTTATCGAGTTGGAGGTGGCCTAAATGGAAATAACCACGTAACCATTCTCACCGTGTCGTATTATCCAATTCAATATTCACCGCAACAGCACCTTCTTTATTTCACTCCCGATATGCAGATGACGGTGACCTATGAGCCGCCAAGAAACCCGAAAACATTTTCCGCAGGTACTGATTTGTTGGTGATTGCCCCCTCCGAATTCTCAAGCGCACTACAACCTCTTATCGATCACAAGAACCAACATGGTATCGTCACGATCCTTCAGACAACCGAGGAGATCATCGCAGGGTATCAGGGCCGCGACCCCGCAGAGAAAATCAAATACGCAATCAAGGATGCAGTCGAAACCAAAGGGGTGTCCTCGGTGCTTCTCGTCGGCGGCGTGGATAAGCTTCCGATCCGAGAGAGCGCGGTGAGCATGCACGGGTTGGACAATGAGAAGGTGATCACGGATCTCTATTATGCTGATCTCTATGATGCCCAGGGGAATTTCTCCAGCTGGGACACAAATCATAACAATCTCTTCGGCGAGCCTTCCGATAGAGTTGATCTGTACCCGGATGTCAATCTCGGGCGTCTAGCCTGTGCCTCTGTCGATGAGGTGAACGTCGTCGTTGAAAAGATCATTCACTATGAGACCGAGACCTACGGGAGTAATTGGTACAACACGATGATTTTCATCGGCGGGAACACATTCCCATGGCCAGGAAATGAGGGAGAAGACCTCAATACACTTGTCATGGGTATTATGTCACAGTTCACCCCGAAGATCATATGGGCGTCAAAACACAATTTCAATAGACGAACCATTTCAGGCACGATCACGGAAGGCGCTGGGTTTCTGGATTACTCAGGCCACGGGATTGAATACGGGATGATGACCTACACCCCTAGTTATCTCCGGAAAATGTTCTATTTTACCCGGTACATCAAGGATTTGAAGAATGGCTATAAACTCCCCGTGATGTTCTTTGATGCCTGTCTCACCGCAAAACTCGATTTTGTCCTCCAGGACTTCCTGAATTATCGGCCGTATTTCATGTTTGACATTCTCGCCAAAGCACTCGGGGTCAACACCTCGAAGCGGCTGACCTGTTACGCTTGGGCGTTTCTGACGCATCAGGGCGGCGGCGCGATCGCAACAATCGGGGCGACCAGGACCGCCTTTGGCGGCATTGATGAAGGCGCAGGGAAAATATCCCTTGAATTCTTCTCTGCGTACAACACGAGTCAGTACCTCGGCCAGATGATTACTCAGATGCAGACCCATTACATCAACGAGGTTCATGGGGATGCGTTTACCGTGGAAGAGTTCATCCTTCTTGGTGATCCAACCCTGAGACTTGGGGGATATCCAGCGGGTAATTAACCATCATAGTACCGCGCCTCCCTCATATTCCTTTTCTTAACATTTAAATCCCATGGAGATATTCCATGGGAACCATGAACTACGAAACCCTTGAACTCGCCACCAAGAATCAGGTGGCTTATATCACACTCATGAGGCCTGACCGGCTGAACTCCTTTGATATGAAACTTGGTCAGGAGCTGTATGACGTTCTCCAGCTCGCCGCAAAAAACCCGGAGGTACGGGCAGTGGTGATACGGGGAACAGGGAAAGGGTTCTGCGGTGGCGGTGACGTGAAGGAAATGCATGCCGCGAAGGATAAATCACGGTTCCTCAGGGATTTGACGTGCGCGATTCATCGATGTGTGATCGAAATACGGACTATGGAAAAACCGGTGATAGCGGCAGTGAATGGCGCAGCGTTTGGTGCAGGCCTTTCCCTGGCACTCGCCTGCGATATGATTATCGCGGTGAAGGACGCAAAAATGAGCACCGCGTTTATCGGCATCGGGCTTGCTCCCGGGTGCGGGACACAATTCTTCGCAAGTCTCGTCGGGTACCAGCGTGCCTGCGAATACATCCTGACCTCCAAAACATTTACCGCCGAGGAAGGATATCGCCTCGGAATGGTGAATAAAATTGTGGAACCGGAAAAGTTAGCTGAGGCCGTCGAAGACATGGTATCATCGTTTCGGACGCTTCCACCGATCGCCGTCGGGAAAGCAAAAATGCTCATCAACAAAAGCCTTGAGAATGACATGATCTCCCATCTCGAACTTGAAAGTAAAACCGCGGCATGGTCCGCGGGAACCGAGGATTTTCATGAAGGTGTCGCTGCTTTCGTGGAAAAGCGAAAACCCGTGTTCAAAGGAAGATAGTACTCATTCGACAAATGCCGTTACACAGACAGAAACCTTTATGTATCAACTCCCTATGAATGCGCTACGATATCAAAGGGGCAAAAAAAGGATGAAGTACGAGACCCTTGTCTGCACAAAAAAAGATGATACGGTCACGATTATGCTGAACAGACCAGATGTCCATAACGCGATGAACGATGTCCTCATGGCTGAGGTGACTCGCTGCTTCAAAGAAGTCAATGCCGATAAAACCGTGAACGCTATTATTCTTACGGGGAACGGGAAATCGTTCTGTGCAGGCGCAGATCTCTCCTGGATGAAACGAATGGTGAGCTTCTCGAAAGAAGAAAACAAAAAAGACAGCAGACTCCTCCTGGACATGTACGAGACGATTCATTCCTGCCAAAAGCCGGTCATCGGGCGCATTAATGGTCCCGCGTTTGGCGGAGGCATCGGGTTGCTTGCGGTCTGTGATATCACGATCTGCAGCCAGGACGCCAGATTCGCGTTCAGCGAGGTGAAACTTGGGATTATCCCCGCGGTGATATCGACGTTTGTTGCACCCCGGATGACACCTGCGGCTATGCGGCGGCTGTTCATCACCGGTGAACGATTTGACGCAACAACTGCCCATGAGGTTGGGTTAATTGACCTCGTCGTCCCTACTGAAAGATTTGAAGCGACGGTCGAGGCGTGCGTCGAACAGGTTCGTTCCTCAGGACCTTACGCGATTCAAGAGGTGAAACAACTCATAAAAAATCTCATGGAGATGGACACAAAAAAATATAAGGAACATACCGTAGAAAAGATCGCTGAGCTTCGGGTGTCAGCGGAGGGGCAGGAAGGCATTAGCGCGTTTCTTGAGAAACGGAAGCCACATTGGAAGAGGTAACAAGCCATGTTCAAAAAGGTACTCATCGCGAACCGCGGCGAAATCGCCGTTCGAATCATTAAGGCATGCCAGGAGATGGGGATCAAAACGGTCGCGGTGTACTCAGAGGTGGACCGTCACTCCCTCCATGTTCAGCTTGCCGACGAATCAGTCAACCTTGGGGATCCAACCCCCTCGGAAAGTTACCTGAACATCCCGAAGATCATCGAAAGCGCGCAAACCGTTGACGCGGAGGCGATCCATCCGGGGTACGGATTTCTTGCAGAGAACCCTGATTTTGCCAAAGCGTGCGGTGACTCAGGGATAAAATTCATTGGGCCGACCCCTGAAGTGATTCGGCTGATGGGGGATAAGATCGAAGCGAAAAAAACCATCGCCCATGCCAATGTTCCGGTCATCCCCGGTTATCACGGGGTGAAGCAGGATCTTGCGACCCTTATGAAGGAAGGGAAGAAAATCGGATTCCCACTCCTTGTGAAGGCAACCGCGGGTGGCGGCGGAAAAGGAATGAGGATTGTTCTTTCTGAGCGTGAGTTAGAACAGGCCATTGAAAGCGCGAAACGAGAATCAAAATCCGCGTTCGGAAATGACTCGGTATTCCTCGAGCAATATATCGATAAACCACGGCATATCGAGTTTCAAATCCTCGCGGATGAACACGGCAACGTGATTCACCTGTTTGAGCGTGAATGTTCGATTCAACGCAGGCATCAAAAGATCATCGAGGAGACACCCTCGCCGGTGATGACGAAGAAATTACGGGAGGAAATGGGGAAGGCCGCGGTCGCTGCAGCAGAAGCTGTCGGGTACACCAATGCAGGCACAATCGAGTTCATGGTTAACGGGAAATTGAATTTCTATTTCATGGAGATGAACACCCGTCTGCAGGTCGAACACCCAATCACCGAGGCGACGACCGGTGTTGATCTTGCGAAATGGCAACTGCGTATCGCAAGCGGCATGGAGCTAACCTTGAAACAAGAGGAGCTCGCCCAGCGTGGCCATGCATTAGAGTGCCGTATCTATGCGGAGGATCCAGCGAACGGGTTTTTGCCGAGCATCGGCACATTAGAAAAAGTAGAGCTTCCCCAAGGGCCGAACATCAGGAACGACACCGGGGTCGAAACAAATTATCAGGTGAGCCCGTACTATGATCCGATGCTCGCAAAGCTCATTGTGAGCAGTGAGAACCGGGAGGAGAGCATCAATAAGATGATCTGGGCACTGTCCCATTACGTCATCCTTGGCGTCACAACGAATATTTCGTTTCTGAAAAAAGTCCTTGACCATGAGCAGTTCAGAAAAGGCAATATCACTACGCATTTCATCGATGATTACTTCCGGGATTGGACCGTCGCGAAAGAGAGGCTTCCTCTTGATGCGATTATTTCACTTGCGGTCTATGACGCGTTGCATACCCAGCGACAAGAGGTTGTGCGGTTCAAGGAGGCTGATCCGCATTCCCCCTGGCAGCATGTGGGCCGATGGAGGATGGGGGTGTAACCGTGTTCATCAACTACGAGCATGAAACCCATGTCTATCCAGTGACTGTCGAACGACGAGACAATCGATTCTTCATCATGTATGACAACAATGAGTACACCGTAGATGCCACGGAGCTGAAACCTGGGCAGCTTACGATTCAGCTTGGTGATCGGGTGATCAAGGCGGTGATCTCCGGGGCTGATGATAATAAATTCGTGTTCATCGAAGGGAATGTCTTCAGAGTCAAACGCATCGAGTTGACCGGTCGGAAGAAAACTGAGAAAAAAGAGGGAGATCTGAACTCGCCGATCTCAGGGACTGTTGTAAGCATCAAGGCAAAAGAAGGGAAGACTGTGAAGAAGGATGATGTGATTCTGATCATCGAGTCTATGAAAATGGAATATTTGATTCGGGCACCGTATGACGGGAAAGTGAAAAAGATATATTTTAAAGAAAAAGATCAGATTGAAATCGGTCAACTCACCACCGAAATTGAAAAGGAGGAGTAAGGAATGGAAGTCATTGAAAGTTCGATTGATCCCACGAGTAAAGACTACAAAGAAAATTTTTCTCATTATGAAAAATTAGCGAAGGATCTCAAGGAGAAAATCGGGGTCGCCTCGCAAGGCGGTGGCGCTGAAGCGGTGAAACTCCATAAGTCCCGCAATAAGCTGCTTGCCCGTGAACGTATCGACGCGCTTCTTGATCCCGATACCCCATTCATGGAGTTCAATACCCTCGCAGCGTACGGGATGTACGACAATAAAGCACCTGCTGCGGGCATCGTCAACGGTATCGGTATTATTCACGGCAGGGAAGTGATGATTGTCGCAAACGACGCGACCGTGACCGGTGGGACGTACTATCCCATTACCGTGAAGAAACATCTGCGTGCCCAGGAGATCGCCATGGAAAACAAACTTCCGTGCATTTACCTGGTTGACTCCGGGGGCGCGTTTTTACCCATGCAGGATGAAGTATTCCCCGATAGAGAGCATTTCGGACGGATATTCTACAATCAGGCGATGATGTCGTCGATGAAGATCCCTCAGATCGCGGTGGTCATGGGCTCGTGCACCGCGGGTGGTGCCTACGTGCCTGCGATGTCCGATGAAACCGTTATCGTGAAGGGGACAGGGACGATTTTTTTAGGCGGCCCGCCGCTGGTGAAAGCCGCGACCGGTGAAGAGGTGACCGCAGAGGAGCTCGGTGGTGCTGATGTGCACTGCCGGGAAAGTGGTGTCACTGATCACTATGCATTGAATGATCATGATGCGATTCGGATTACCCGAAACATCGTCGAAAACCTCAATCGACCTGAAAAAACACATCTAGATATCAAGAAACCTGAGGAGCCTGCATACGATATCAAAGAAATCTACGGGGTTTTACCGAAAGACTCGCGCAAGCCCTTCGAGGTTCGTGAGATTATCGCCCGGCTGATCGACGGCTCAAGGTTCCATGAGTTCAAGGCGCTCTACGGGACGACGTTGGTGTGCGGGTTTGCCCGCATCATGGGGTATCCCGTGGGGATTCTTGCGAACAACGGGGTGTTATTTTCTGAGTCCGCGCTGAAGGGCACCCATTTCATTGAGGTGTGCTGTCAGCGGAAAATCCCCTTGGTGTTCCTGCAGAATATCACCGGGTTCATGGTGGGACGCAAGTATGAGGCGGGCGGTATCGCAAAAGACGGCGCAAAGATGGTGACCGCGGTCACCTGCGCGCAGGTACCTAAGTTCACGGTGATCATCGGCGGGTCGTTTGGCGCGGGGAACTACGGGATGTGCGGTCGTGCGTACGGGCCACGGCAGCTCTGGATGTGGCCGAATGCCCGGATCTCCGTCATGGGTGGCCAGCAGGCAGCGACCGTGCTGCTCACCGTGAAACGCGATCAGCTCTGGCGGAAAGGCATTGAAATGACAAAGAAAGAAGAAAAGGAGCTGACCGATCCTATTTTGAAAAAATATGAAATAGAAGGAAACCCATACTACAGCACGGCACGCATCTGGGATGATGGCGTGATTGATCCCGTGGACACGCGGCTTGTGCTTGGGTTGGGGATCTCCGCATCGCTCAACGCATCGATTCCTGATTGGAAACCAGGCGTCTTCCGGATGTAAAAAAATAGCTGGTCACATGATGAAGTACGATGTTGTAGTAGTCGGCGCAGGACCTGCTGGTGCGACCGCTGCGAAATGTCTCGCTGAACGCGGTGTGAAGGTCCTTTTGCTTGATGCAGAGGCATTTCCACGGGAGAAGCCCTGCGGCGGTGGGCTTCCGACGCGCGTGCAGAAACGATTTCCGTATATCGAGCCGTTCATTGATTCGATCTCCTATGGAAGCATCACGTATTCTTCATCACTTCGTTACCGGCTCACTCTTATCAGAGAACGACCCTTGCTTCTGACAGTGTTACGGAAAAAATTCGATTATGAACTGGTCGCGCTTGCCTGCAAATCAGGGGCGACGTTCCAGGATAATAGAACCGTGATCGATGTGTCTGTTCGAACGGACGATGTTCTCGTCATGCTGCAAGATGGCGACACCATAGAAGCACAGGCGGTCATCGGCTGCGACGGGATGCGAAGCGTGGTCGCGGAGAAAACAAACCTGTGTAAGAAACTAGAGTCGCTTTGCATCTCCCTTGTCCAGGAACAACCCATGACACAAAAACAACTGGATACGTTCTTTACCAAGAAACGGCTCGTTCATCTTTTTATCAAGGCGCAAGGGATCGCCGGGTACGGGTGGATGTTCCCGAAGAAACACTGCGTGAACATCGGGATAGGTGAATTCCAGTCAGCGCTCCATCGGTCAAAACAAAAGGCGTCCCTCAAAGAAACCTATGAGACATTCATTGACATGTTGAAAAAACAGCACTTCATCCCAGACGATTTTCCCGTGGAAGGCCTCAAGGGGGCGACCCTGCCGATTTTTCTCCTGGAAAACACGTACGGTGACCGTGTCCTATTGTGCGGTGATGCCGCGGGGTTCATCAACCCGATCACAGGTGAAGGCATCTATTACGCGATGTCATCAGGTCAAATCGCAGCGGGCGTAATCGCCGAAGGTTTAAAAGCACAAGATCTAAGCAAACATTTCCTTTCGAGATATCAGAAAGCATGGAACAAGGATTTCGGCAAAGACCTGAAAATCCTCGGGCGGTTCAACTATCAATGGGGGAAGGATTCAGAACGGATCGTCCGCATGATGACCGAGGATAAAAAATTCGCGAAACTCATCGTCGGCGTCACGGGCGGGCAGATCAGTTTTTCGAAATACAAAGGGACCTTGTTCATCAGGTATCTGTACACATCATTCAAGGATATCTGGATGAAAAGAAAGAGACAGAAGACCGTTTAATTTTATTTTTTGTCTCGTAACTCTCTGCGTAATATTTTCCCGGACATGGTCTTAGGGAGCTCATCCATGTATTCGATGATTCGGGGGTACTTGTACGGTGCGGTAACCTTCTTCACATGCTCCTGGAGTTCCTTGGTGAGTGCCTCCGAAGGCTTGTACCCTTTAGCGAGCACCACGTATGCTTTAACAACAATGCCTCGCACGCCCTCAGGGTCAGGCGCACCGACGACCGCACATTCCGCGACCGCGTCATGCTCGATGAGCGCCGATTCGACCTCAAACGGGCCGATTCGGTACCCGGAGGACTTGATGATGTCGTCATCACGGCCGACAAACCAGAAGTACCCGTCAGCATCCTTGTACCCCTGGTCCCCCGTATAATAATACTTACCGCGGAATGATTTCTTCATATACTCAGGGTCTTTCCAGTATTCTTTGAAAAGCCCAGGGGGGCGAACGTCGCCAATATACAGGGCGATGTCCCCGACTTCATTTGTTTTGAGTTCATTACCGTTCTCGTCAACGATGCGGACGTCATGACCTGGCGTGGGTTTTCCAACCGACCCGTATTTAATTGGCATGAACGTGAAATTGGACAGGACGCAGACCGTTTCTGTTTGCCCGAAGAAATCATAGATTTCAAGCCCGAAGGCGTCTTTCCAGACCCTGATCACCTCAGGGTTCAATGGTTCCCCCGCGCTCATGCAATGCCGAAGCTTGAGTTTGTACTTGGATAGATCCATCTGGATCAACATCCAATAGACGGTCGGGGGCGCGCAAAACGTAGTGACGCCGTATTTCTCCATCGCGCGCAGAAGTCCGTCTGCATCAAATCGACCTGGGGTCTCCCATTGGATAATCGCAGCACCCACGATCATCTGACCAAACAGTTTCCCCCAGGCTGCTTTCGCCCAGCCGGTTTCAGAGACCGTCCAATGTAAATCACATTTCGTGAGCGCCTGGGCAAACCGTGCGGTGACCTCATGGCCAAGCGGGTAGCTATGGGTGTGAAGCACCATCTTCGGATGACCAGTGGTTCCTGAAGTGAAATAAATCAGTAACGGCTCATCTAAGCGTGTTTTTCCGATCTCTTTTTGTGTCAGTTCCCGGGAGGCTTTGTTGATTTCGTCGGTGAAGTTTAACCATCCTTCCCGTTTGCCGTCGACAAGCATGATGTGTTTCAGGGTCTTGCAATTTTTTTTCACTGCCTCCACGCGGTCTGCATGGTCGAGATCGGTGAGGATCATGGATGCCTCGGACCGGTTCACCCGGTACTCGATGTCCTTTGGGGTGAGCAGCACGGTCCCTGGCATGGCGACCACCCCGAGTTTGAACATCCCGATCAATGCGACGTACCATTCCGGGATGCTTTGGAGAATCACGAGGACTCGGTCCCCTTTTTTCACGTGGAGTCTTCGGAGTACATTCGCAAACTGATTGGATTGCATTTTCAGGTCATAGAAGGTATGATACCGGGGTTTTTCGCTGGTTTTATCAATGGAAATCAACGCAAGTTTCGTCCGATCCTCCGCCCATTGGTCCACCACATCAAACCCGAAGTTATAGAACGTGGGGACTTTCCAGGTGAAACTTTTGTAGAGTTCCTCATAGCGGTCTTTCTTAAACACCGTGTCGCACTGTGGTTCTTTCTCTTCCATAGAAAATCCTCCTGTTTGGTTACAGTCCGAGTCGTTTTGCGATAACCATCCGCTGGACCTCGGAGGTTCCCTCTCCGATTTGGGTGAGTTTCACGTCCCGGTAGAATCGTTCGAGTGGCAGGTCGCGCATGTACCCGTGCCCGCCATGGATCTGAATCGCATCCCGTGTTGCCTTCATCGCGATCTCTGATGCGAACAGTTTCGCCATGGATGCCTCCATGTTGAATGGTATTCCCTTGTCCTCGAGAAACGCAGCCCGCATGACCAGCAAGCGTGCAGCATCGATCGATGTCGCCATGTCCGCGATCATCCATTGGATCGCCTGGTTTTTCCCGATTGGTCTGCCGAACTGCACCCTTTGTTTCGCGTACGCGAGGCTTTCATCAAGCGCTCCTTGTGCGATGCCGACCGCCATGGCTCCTATCGCGGTCCTGCCGCGGTCAAGAATCGTCATCGCACCGACAAACCCAAGGTTTTTCTCACCAAGCAGGTTCTCTTTGGGGACCCGGCAATTCTCAAAAATCAATTCCACGGTCTTGCTGCCGCGCAGCCCTAATTTATCTTCCAAAATACCAACGGAGAATCCAGGGGTGTCTTTCTCAACGATGAACGCGCTGATCCCTTTCGCCCCGAGTGTCTTGTCTGTCTTCGCCATAACCGTGACGACCTTGGCGATATCACCGCTGGTGATGAACTGTTTCGTGCCGTTGATGACCCATTCATCCCCCTCAGGCACTGCCGTGGTCTGCAGGGAGGCAGCGTCTGAGCCTGCGTTCGGCTCGGTGAGCGCCCAGGCCGCGATCCCTTCCCCGTCGAGGAGCCGTGGGAGATATTTCTTTCGCTGTTCCTCTGTTCCTTTCTCGTAGATATGGCCGACGCCAAGCGAGTTATGGGCCTCAACCGTGATGCCAGTGGAGCCGCAAACCCGGGAGATCTCCTCGAGCGCGATCATATAACTGATGCGGTCAATCCCTGCGCCTCCGTAGTTCTTCGGGATGGTCATGCCCATAAGCCCGAGCTTCCCCATTTTTTTATAAAGCTCCCATGGGAAGAACTCTTCTTTGTCGATTTTTGAGGCGAGCGGTTTGATCTCTTTATCAGCGAATTCTTTTACTGTTTTTTTGAACAATTTTTGTTGTTCGGTAAGTTGGAAATCCATAGGAATCCTCATACCTGGATAAGTCACGGGTCTTTAAATTTACGCCTCTGTTCTATCGAAGATTTTTAGTAGGGTCAACCGATGTGGAAGTGAGGAGTGTTTATGAGTGATACACTCCGATGGGTACGGATGTGAGGATGAATGGTTCTTGTTGAACATAAAGTGGGTGTAGAGAAGGGTACAGGGTTACTTGTCGGCTGGCATGATCCCGATGAAAACCGCGAGTGGATTATGCGCAATAAATCCCGGGGTCTTGAGGATAAGCGGATGACCGTGCAGGAGGCGGTCTCTCGGTTTGTCACCAATGGGTCGCTACTTGCCATGGGTGGGTTCGGGCATGTGCGTGTCTCCATGGCGATTGTATACGAGATCATTCGGCAACATAAACAGCATCTTTCGATGACCGGGAAGACCGCGGTGCATGACCTTGACCTGCTGGTCGGCTCAGGGTGCGTGGACAAGGTGGAGGTCGCGTACTCGTTTGGGCATGAGCTCCGGGGGCTTTCCCCTGCGTCGAGGCGCGCGGTGGAGACCGGGAAATGCACGGTGACAGGCGAGATTAGTAACGCGGGGTATCAATGGCGGTTTCTTGCGGCGATGATGGGGCTTCCGTTCATCCCCACGCGAGTGATGCTGGGGACTGATACGTTTTCGCATAGCTCCGCGCAAACCATGATCGATCCATTTAGCGGAAAACAGGTGTGTTTGCTTCCCGCGTGTTACCCTGATGTCGCGGTGATCCACGTACCGCGATGTGATAAATTTGGCAATGCCCAGATTGATGGTATCATGGTTGAGGATTTTGAGCTTTCTCGGGCGGCCCGACGTTTGATTCTCACCACGGAAAAAATCGTGGATACTAAAAAGATACGCCAGGAGCCCTGGAAGACTGTGATCCCGTTTTACTTGGCGAGTGCGGTCGTGGAGACACCGTTCGGATCGCATCCCTGTCAGATGCCCTATCAGTATTTCTTTGATGAGGATCATATCGGTGAATGGTTATCCGCGTCTGCATCTGATGAAGGTGTGAAGAAGTACCTTGAGAAATACGTGTACGGGATAAAGGATTTCGAGGAGTATTTGCGGTGTGTTGGCGGGGCAAAAAAACTTGAACAACTCAAAAGGATCGAGCGTTTTGAGGAGCCGATGACTGCGCCATGGTTAAAAGGCAAAAATGAAGCAGCCGCAGGAAAGGAATCGTACTCATCGACGGAGATGCTCGCGTGTGTCGCCTCGCGGATGCTTGAGGATAATAAATCCGTGTTCGTGGGGACCGGTCTTCCGATGATCGCTGCGATGCTTGCGCAGCGGACGCACGCGCCGAATTTGCTTTTGTTTTTTGAGGCGGGCGGGATTGGCCCGGAGATGCCGGTGCTTCCGATCAGCGTGGGCGATTCCCGGACATTTTATTCTGCGGTTGCTGCCTCAAGCATGCATGATTCCATGGCGATGGCGCAGGCTGGGTACATTGATTACGGGTTCCTTGGTGGCGCGCAGATTGATCGGTACGGGAATCTGAACACGACCGTGATCGGCCCGTATGAGCATCCGAAGGTTCGTCTTCCGGGGAGCGGCGGTGCGAACGATGTCGGGACGCTGTGCAGTAGAACCATCATTATCATGCGGCAGGATAAACATCGGTTCCTTGAGAAGATTGATTTTCTGACAACACCTGGGTATCTGAAGGGGTTTGATTCTCGGGAGAGGGCAGGGCTGCCTGTCGGGAGTGGTCCGTATCGGGTGATTTCTCAGCTTGGGGTATATGGATTTGATGAAACCTCAAAGAATATGACGCTGCTGTCGACTCATCCTGGCGTCACCATTGATCAGATCAAGGAGAACAGTAGGTTTGACATCGTCATTCCTGAAAAAGTGACGGTGACGACGCCACCGTCACAAAAGGATTTAGCGATTCTCAAAAAGATCGATCCCGCTGGGATGGTGATTGGAAAATAACATATTGTGAATAACCTGTTAATTATGATAAGAGAATAACATTATTATAAGTGAACATTGTTATAAAATTGTATTGCGTGGGAAAGATATGCAAACGAAGTCTTTTTTAAGGAAAGGGTTGGCAGTTGGAATCATTCTCTTGTTTGTTGGGACAGGTATCATTCCATCGATGGCACAAGATATTGAGAAATCATTGTTATCAACATCGAGAGGGAATTGGTTATATGTTGGTGGTAGTGGTCCTGGAAACTATACGAGGATTCAGGATGCAATTGATAATGCAAGTGATGGGGATACGGTGTTTGTCTATGATGAATCCTCACCATATTATGAAGATGTGAATGTAAACAAAAGGGTTACTCTGGTTGGTGAAGATAAAGAAACTACTGTTATTGATGGTGGTGGAAAAGACGTTATTGTTGTATATGCACAATATGTAACTATAACAGGATTTACCTTACAAAATAGTACAGATGGTAATGGTGGAGGGATAAGAGTTATTTATAGTGACGCTATCATTAAGGGAAATATAATCAAAGATAATTATCGTGGAATCAATCTATTTTTATCAGGATTCCATAATATCTCTGAGAATATTATCACAAACAACAAAGGTGTAGGAATCTCGGTTGTGCGTTCATCCTACAATTTTATTTCTAAAAATTATGTAATAAAAAATAATTGTGGTATCGAATTAGGTTTTTCAAATTATAATAAAATAACTCAGAACGTAATTGTAGATAACGGTGGTGGTCTTCAATTATATGAATCAGGATGGAATTCGATTTCAAAGAATATTTTTAGAAATAATTCTGAAAGTGCTTTCGTCTCACTAGATTTTAGATATCATTCAATATTTATAAACATATGGCTATTAAATTATTGGAGTAGACCTAGATTATTGCCAAAACCCATTTTAACCAGAGTAACCACAAAAAATGATTTTACATTTCCATGGTTAACGTTTGATTGGTGTCCAGCTAAGAAACCCTATGATATCCCTGGGATGAGATGATGGATATAAAAAAAATCATAACATTAGGTGTCATCTTTCTTTTCATTTGTGTCGCTATTGCACCAAGCATCAACTTCAATATTGTTAAAGCAACAAATGACAATGACCTTGTTGAAGTGACCACAGAAGCATGTGGAATCAATGGATTCGGGAACACAACGGTGAAAATCACCAGGGAACAATACCAGTATTTACAGATTTATCTTGTTGATTTCAGGGCACGATTAAACAAGACGACAACTAGGGAAGAGGCTGTTCCTATTTTCAAGGAAGCGGTTGTGGAGTTGAACAAATATGGGTTGTTACCGAAGGGGATGATTGTTGAAAAAACACAGAAACTCATAACTAGAGGGTATCAGTATCAAAAAGCCATAAAAGTCTTTGAAAAACTATACAATAAAAATCAAGGTATCTCAGATGGGAACTTTTTTTGTTTGGTTACAGGGACTACAACGAACACACAAGGATTAGGGCCAATTTTTACTTTTATAAACATTCATGTATTAATTTCTGAATTGTTATTGATTTCCCAAGATATCTATGACTCTGTTTGGTTTTGGTCGTGGTTTTTCTCATTTATACGTGATTTCTATTTTCCATTGTACTTACATGGTCATTTGTACTTTGGTTTTTATGCAGTTCATGAGCATGGAGGTAATGTATTAGCGCCTTCAGAAGGTTGGATACTTTCTTATGGTATTTTAGGTAAAAAAAATTGGTCGGGAACATTCTACGGTCAGATCAAAAGTTTTGTCGGATCAACAAACTGGTTTTTTGATTACACAATTTTTTATCTTGGTGTATTGGGTTTTACAGGATTAAAAATTAAACTTTCAAATTATTACTTTTTATTAGGTTCATGTCTTGAAGCAAACGTCAACTCGACACCACCCTAAATTTACATTTATAGACTTCTACTTTGGAAATTGAAAATAGAAAGTATGAAATTGTAGACGTATTGGTTGATTGCATTCATTTGAAAAATTTCCTCCCAAATTTTCCTATTATTTTTTTAAGAAAATAACAACCTATTTTAATTCTTTAGAGATTACAGAAATGGGGACTGGGACCTTACAAGGTTGGTAGTCCTGAGGGGAATAATAACAATGTCTCGGAAAGTCTGTATCATCGGAGGAGCAACCACACCATTTGACTACGGCCCAACCGGTTTTGAAAGCATCGAAGGCGGTGCCGCGGAATGCGTCAAAGAAACACAGCAGGACATCCCAGGGTTTTCTCTCCGTGACCTTGATCTCATGATCTATTCCCATTTCTCGGTCCATTTCGGCCATCAGCTTGCGCCGGAATGGATCGTCCATGATCATCTCGGGCTTGTCGGCCTCCCGCATTTCCGGGTGGAAAACGGGGGGAACACCGGCGGGTCTGCGCTGTATGCTGCCGCACTTGCGGTCATGTCCGGTCATCACGATGTCGTCGGGATCGCCGGCTGGGAGACCATGGATAGCGTCTCACAGTCGCAGGGTAGTGAGTTCATCGCGATGGCCTCAGATATTAGATATGAACTCATGGTCGGCGGCATCTACCCGATCTACTACGCGGCCATGGCGAACAAATGGATGAAGGAAAACAAGGTTACCGAAGAAGACGTCGCGATGATAGCAGCGAAAAACAAGAATAACGCCATGGACAACCCCAAGGCACAATGGTACCGCAACGATCACAAATATATCACAGTCGACGACGTGATGAACTCCCGGCTCATCTCCTATCCAATAAAGAAATTAGACTGCTGTCTGATGAGTAGGGGTGTCGCGTTCCTCGTCGTGTGTTCCGAGGAGTACGCCAAGAAAGTCAACCCAGATCAGTACGTAACGATCGATGGCATGGGGTTGTCCAGCTGCACGATCCGGGCGGGTGACCGGTTGCATAACCCCGGCTGGGAAAAACGGTATGGCCCGGGGTACCCGGAGATGACCGAGTTTGCCGCGTGCAGAAACTCCGCGGAGCAAGCGTACAAAATGGCGGGCATCTATGAACCGTTGAATGAGATTGATTTCGGGGAAATCCATGACGCGTTCTCAACATCCGAGGCACAGATCTACAAGGCGCTCGGGCTTGCAGACGAACAGACAATAGCGAAGTTCATCCGTGATGAGCGCACCAGCATGCACGGTGACATCCCGATGAACCCTGGCGGCGGGCTGCTGGGCTATGGTCATCCCGTGGGTGCCACTGGTCTGATGAGTACGATTGAATGTTACTACCAGCTGGCTGGACTCATCCCCAGGAAACATGTGAGTAGAAAAACCGAGGTTCCAGACCCGGAATGCGGGATCGTCAACAGCCATGCGGGGACAGGGACGAGTATCTCGAACTTTATCCTACGGAGGCATTAACCTATGATGGAGTCAGTTACCGTAAAGAAAAAAGATAAATTCGCAGCAGTACCAATATTTTCCGAGAAAAAAGACTACCGACCTGAGGGTGTGAAGGAAACGGGACTTGCGTTTGTCGGTCATGAAATCTCAGAGGACAGAACCGCGATGAACCAGTTCCTCCACTATGATCAACTCTACACGATTCGGCATGGATGGAACAGTAAATTCTTCATCGGGCTTCTTGAGGGGAAAATCATGGGGACCCGGTGCCCGACATGCGGTGACACCTGGGTGCCGGTCCGGACACACTGCTGGAATCTGGACTGCAACCTTCAAACAACCGACTGGGTGGAAATGCCGCTGACCGCACAAGTCCATACGTGGACCGTCGCTGGGTGGAGCGGGCGGTCCTCGCTGAAACGGCTGCCGATTATCCTTGTCTATGCGGTCGTTGGGGAAAGCAAGGTAGCGATCGCAAACGAACTGCATGGCCTCAACCCCTGGGATGTTGAATTTGGCATGCCGTTAAAGATCGTGTTCAAACCCAAAGAGCAGCGCACCGGGACGGTCACTGATTTCCATTTTGAACCAGCGGACGGCTGGACCCCAGGTCCGATGACCAAAGAAAAAGAACGCATCAAAACACTCGTCCAGCCCGTGTACGACTGGGTGAAAACACTCAAATAATCATTTTTTTTATATTTTTCTTTTAACGAATTCAACGAGTTGTTCTTTCGTGAACGGTTTCGGTAGAAAATCCTCGATACCATGCGGTTGCCTTTTAAAGATTGGATTTAGAGAGAAAAGCGCAGATGTTTTCGTACTCCCGGGCATCCTGGTATTCACAAGGATCAAATCAAAGGTTTCTTCATTTTCCTCTTTCAGCCACGCGAGCGCCTGTCGGCTGTCGGTTGCGGTGATCACCTCAACGTCTTCCTGTTCCAGGAACGCCTTCACTTGGTTCAAAACAAGAGGCTCCTCATCAACAACCATGATCGTTTTTATGGTCACACCAGCGAAAGCGAAAACAAGTTCACTCCTTAAAATTCTTTTGATGCGCGGTGAGGAAAGTTTAAATCAACTCGCCATTTACACTTCCTTCGTATGATAACCCGGGAAGAAGCGTATGCGCTGCTTGAGAAAAACCTTCGAACAAAAAACCTGTTCAAGCATTCACTTGCGGTCGAGGCAATCCTTCAATCCATAGCACAGAAACTAGGTGAGGATCCCGAGCTTTGGGGTGTGACAGGACTGTTGCATGACCTGGATTATGATTACACAAAAGAAGAACCGGAGAAACACGCGTTCATCACCGTGAAAATGGTCGATGAGTTACTTCCTAAAGAAGCGGTCAATGCGATCAAGGCACATAACTATCCGTACACCGCACAAATTCCGCTCACGTATCTCGATAAATCGCTGATTGCTGCTGACGCAGTCTCCGGTCTTATCATCGCCGCTGCACTGGTAATGCCATCAAAAAAACTCGCGGATGTCACCCCCAAGACGTTACTTGACAAATTTAAGGATAAATCCTTCGCGGCAGGCTGCAACCGAAAACGAATTGAACTCTGTGAGGATATGGAACTCGGACTTCAGATGTTCCTTGAGCTGAGTTTACAGGCACTCAAGAATATCTCAGATGAACTGGGGCTTTAGGATATGCCAACGGAAAACACGTTTGAAAAACCACATGGATCAGTAGAAAGCCAGGAAGGCGAAGAAGGATACTATCGAATACCGTTACCGAATCGAAAGAACCAGGAGATGTTCGCGATCGCGGAACGCCTCATGGGCGGTTCTCGTATCAATGTGATATGTGAGGATAAAAAATCACGCATGGCCCGCATCCCAGGGAAAATGAAGCGGAAAGCACGGGTGCGCGCCGGTGACCTGCTCATCATTAAACCATGGGATATCCAGAATGAGAAAGCAGATGTTGTTTTTCGATACAGCCGGACGCAGGCGAGCAGCCTGAGTCGAAGAAAGTTATTACCAGAGGAAATTAATGTCTTCTGATGAACTTCTTGATGACAAATGGCTGAAAAAACTCGACCGGCAAGCAGAGCAGTTAGCAGCTCGGATAGGTCTTGATCGGAAAACCTTTGGCGAGGTATTCGATAAATCAACGCTGTTGCTTCTTGGGAGGCTTATATCGAACAAGGTTATTGAGCAGATGGATTTTCCTCTCGCGACAGGGAAAGAAGCGAATGTGTTTCGGGCGACGACCCCTGAACATGAGTATGTGGCCGTGAAAATCTATCGAACATCAACACTGACATTTAAACACATCTATACCTATCTAGAGGGTGACCCTCGGTTCAAATACGGATTGAAGAACCGGCGGGAAATCATCGATGAATGGGCGAAAAAAGAATACAAAAACCTTGAGCGACTGCATCAGGCCAAGGTCCGGGTTCCTCGACCGATCAAAAGAATCCATAATATCCTCATCATGGAATACATCGGGGATGCAAACCGAGCAGCGCCCCTCCTGAAGGATGTGGACCTTACGGCCCCTAAAAAAATCTATGACGAACTCATGGTATTTATCTCACGGATGTACAAGACAGAGATCGTCCATGCGGACCTAAGTCCGTATAATGTTCTCATGTACAAAGATAAACCCTATATTATTGACGTTGGTCAAGCGGTGCTGCTGGAACATCCGTCCGCATTTGATTTTTTGAAACGCGATATTCATAATATTGTCCAATATTTCAAGAAGTACGATATTACGAAAGACGAGCAGGAGATTTTTGAGAAACTCACAACGAAGAAGGAATGATCGATGAGAATCGTACGAATTCCAAAAGAGCGTGTCGGTGTCTTGATCGGGAAGAACGGTGAAACAAAGAAAACCATCGAAGACATCTCCCATGTGACATTGGAAATTGATTCCGACGAAGGCGATGTTGTCTTCAACGAGCAAGAAGCAAAGGATCCTCTCATGGCATTAAAAGTGGAGGATGTGGTTCGCGCGATCGGACGAGGGTTTTCCCCCGAGAACGCGTTCCGGTTGTTCGGTGAGGAAAACGAATTGTTCATTTTTGATATCTACGAGTACGTGGGGAAGAAAGAATCACATGTTACAAGACTGAAAAGTAGGATCATCGGCCGCGATGGAAAAACGAAACACGTCATCGAACGGCTAACAGGTACCACGCTCGCGATTTATGGGCATACAGTTGCGGTAATCGCTGATTTCGACTCCATGGATATCACGCGAAAAGCAATCGATATGCTTCTCAGTGGAAGCGAGCATCCGACCGTGTACCGGTTCCTTGAGCGGGAGATGAAACGACTTAGGATAGGACGGTAACCACCGTTTTTTTTCTTAGAATGAAAAACTAGGGGTGTACTATCTTAATTCTTAAAAATCATGAAACGATAAATAAATGGGGGAAAACCATTTTAATTCTGAAAGAGAATATCTTTATGGGCAAGCCGGTCCAGAGATTTTTTATCTGTGGCGAGTACCATTAATCTTGTGTTTTCTACAACGAACGGTGATTCATTGTCTGATTCGGAATTCAGTAATAAAGGGGTTTCGCCTAAAAAAACTTCCAGACAGAGATACTGGTCGCTGAGCTTTTCCCTGAGGTATCGTACGCGGTCACAGTGACGAAATGCGCGGAAAACGACGGCATACGCCACGTCCAGCTGTACGGCACTTCGGTATCGGTGGCTTTCAACTTACCGTCAACTGAGAACTCCACACGGGCGATCTTCGATGGATCTTGCTGCATTGTCACTTCGATAGTAATCTTCCCGATAACAACCGGCTTGTTGTAATTAAGGATTTTCCTATTGAAGATATAAATACCATTCACTGGTTTCGTGATGATCGGAGGCGAGTAGGTGATGGTAACCGTTGCGTTGTCGCTGCTGGTGTTTCCCTCGCTGTCAACGGCCGTGAGGGTCGCGGTGTAATTTCCTACCGCAGAATAATTGTGGCTTGGATTCTGCGCATCCGAGGTTTGCCCGTCCCCGAAATCCCAGTGGTACGTGTACGGCGGCATCCCCCCATAGGCGATGCCTTTGAATTGAACAGGCATTTGATAGTATCCATTGTACGGGCCATTTGCATCTACATTGAGTGGCCCTCGACCGAAGGCCATGAGATCACCAGAGCCATCTTGATCTGCCACGACGTAGATAGTCCCATCACTCGCAATGGCCGGAGAGTTCTCAATCCCTTCTTGAGCAATGTATTTTCTCCAATGTTCCGTTCCATCAGGATTGACCGCAAGGATTTCACCGCCATGCTCACCGATGTTCAACCCGACGTAGATAGTCCCATCCGCAGAGATCGCCGGGGAGCACAACCCGATCCACCGCTCCGGTCCAAGGTCGAAGACCCATCTCATCGTACCGTTGGGGTACACTGCATAGAGCTTGTCTCCGCCGATATAAATCGTGCCGTCAGATGCTATTGCGGAGTTCGACTGAGATCCCCACCCAACAAGTATCTTCCATCGCTGGGTTCCATTTGGATAGAGCGCATAAAGGTACCCATCGTAAGAGGTAATATAGATGGTTCCATCAGGAGCAATGGACGGATCGCCATGGATTTCACCCCCTGTTTTGAACCGCCAGCGCAAGGTTCCATTGGGGTACATAGCATATACATAGCTGTCACCGGAGCCGATATAAACTGTGCCATCGTCACCAATTGCCGGAGAGGAGAAAATCAAGTCTCCGGTAAAATATTGCCATTTCAAACCACCATTCGGATACATCGCAATGATTTGCCCATTCTGCCTCATCGTCCCAAAATAAATCGTTCCATCTGAGGCAATAGCCAGTGATGTATCTATTGAGCCACCCAGACCAGTTCTCCACCATTTCACGGTCCCATCAGGATTGAATGCCCACAATGAACAACCCCACGTACCCAAATAGATTGTCCCGTTTTCATCAATCGCCGGAGCAGAACCTATCGTTATTTCATGCGTTGGATATATCCATTTCAATATCCCATTTGGATATAACGCGTACATGTAATTTGGCTGCGCGAAATAAATCGTTCCATCGTTGCTAATCGTCATTGAAGTAGAGATCCATAAATGATTAATTGTACTAAACCGCCATTTTTCTACATATGGATTATTTGCAGTACTATAGGGGCTTCTGCTCGTATGCCTAGCATCGTGGCAGTACATCGGCCATGAGGAGTTCATTGGACCGCTTGACATCGACGTTTGACCTGCCATCGTATACGTCGGCATGGACACTGCACCCTCCTCGCCGCAAATACCGAACTTTTCTTGGTAGATCTCCTCCATTGATGGAAGTGACCTATTGCCCGGTGGGGAGAGGAACCATCGGAGAGCATCCGACTGCTTCTCCGAAGGACTCGGAGTGACGACCGGGATCAATAATAGGAGCATGACGCAAAAAATGAACATAGTTCCTGCTCTTTTCATAAACATTTGATTACCTTCCATAATTTTATATGACATCCCACTTTAAAAATGTTGTTCACTGTTCCCGACACTCTTTTTCAATTGTTTCTCCTAAACATCGTATAAGTTTCTTTTCCTGTTTTTCATTGAACTTAAATGGGTCTTTTTTTTAATAGGATAGAAATATCATTGAAGGTGCAAATTGATTAAAAGTACAGAGCCGATAGTACCAGAAACTTTTAATCCTGAGACACCGTTCAGGCCTGTTCTCACAAGGTGTCCTATGGAAGACGATCTCACGAAACTCGGTGTTGTCGCTTCGGATCGGAAGAAATTAGAGAACATGGGGATCACCACCCTTGAGCAGATCGCACTCATGTCCGTCTCCTCGCTTGGCATGGGGAGCGGCAAGGGACTGATGTTGATCCAACGGGCGCGTAACATCCTCGCCAATGAAAACATCCTTGATATCGCGGTCAACAACGGTGATCTCATCGAAATCACTGCAAAGAGAACCGACCGGGCGGTCGTGAAATCCATACTAAACGCACTGGATGTGTACGCAGTCGGCTGGGGGAATGCCGCGCTCACCATCGAGGGGAACATCCTGAAGCTCTCCCGCAAATCAGAGGCGTTCACCAAGGTCATCAACAAGGCAGAGGGGTTACGAGAAATCCTTGAGAGTAAAAAGATCGAGGAGCGTGAAAAAAGCGGTATTTACCTTCCAGAATATGAACTGAAAGCTTTTGCAAAAGAGCGCGGGTTTGAAGGGTTTTGGCAAAACGTGTTTCAGGAGATCCACGGCAATGACATCATGAAACAGGTGATCGCAGCAAGCATGTTTTCCACGTATCAAGATCCTGTGCATTCATTGGTCATTGGGGAGCCAGGAAGCAGCAAGACCATGGCAAAGGAAATCATTACCGAGCAGTTTACTGATATCACGACGATTGGTGCGAACACCACGCGCTCAGGGCTCGTGTGTCATCTGGGGACCGGTGATCTCGGGGCACTCCCTCATGCCAATAAAAAACTGGTATTAGTCGATGAGTTCGATAAGATCCCTGAGGAGGACATCGAATATTGCTATGAACTGTTGTCGAACGGTAAATGCAGCGTTCATTCAGCGAAGCTGCATCAAAACATCGAAAGCGAGTTTATCATGATCGCGTTTGCGAACCCCAAATCAAAGGTATTCGGGAAAAAGGCACTGGCGGACATCGGGCTGTCCCCGCTTCTCATAAGCAGGTGCGCGCTCGTCGTAAAGGTCCAAAACATCGGGAAAGAGGACCGGCTGAATTTGTTCCGTAAAAAATTCTACGGGAAAGGGGAGCTTAAGGAAAAACACGAGTATTACGATCAATGGGTGAAGCTTGCGCGGCGGTACGAGCCCGGAATCAGCGCCTCGGAAAAACAAGTAGAGCGGTACCTTCATGCGATGAATGAAATAGTGGAAACATATTACAATACGCAGTTGCGAAGGGATCTCCGGATGTCAGATTATCTCCGGCGGATACCGCTCGCGATCGCTCGTTCCTCCTTTCAAGCGGTTGACGACAAGATCCTTAAAAAAGCGGAAACATTAATAAAAGAATCAATTGAAACATGGGTGTGAGGTGAGACCATCGATCTCTCAATCGATCCGCAGGAAACCGCCACAATCCTTACCGAGTTCATAAAGACCTATGTGCAGAACGCAGGGAGCACCAGTGTTGTTCTCGGTCTGTCCGGCGGTGTGGACTCCGCGGTGACCGCACTATTGTGCAAAGCGGCGCTAGGAGTAAAGAACGTGCAGTGTGTGTTCATGCCGGATGAGACGACCCCGACGGCGGACGCACAGCACCAGCAGCTTCTCGTAAAGACGTTTCATTTACGATGCAAAGAAATCGATATCGGACCGTTTGTCCATCAATTTCAAGTATCTCTTCAACGACCAAAACGATTAACCATCGCGAACATCAAACCACGAGTACGAATGATCCTTCTGTATGAGTTCGCGAATGAAACAGGGAGCTTAATCTGCGGCACTTCCAATAAATCAGAGATGCTCGTCGGGTATTTCACGAAATACGGTGATGGTGGTGTTGATTTCCAGCCGCTTGGCGACCTGTACAAAACACAGGTGCGTCAGCTCGCCCACTACCTGAAGATACCAACACCAATCCTCAGAAAGCCGCCCACCGCAGGGTTATGGATCGGGCAGACCGACGAAAAGGAACTGCGGATGAACTACGCGACCCTTGATAAAATCCTGTACGGCCTCGAGCTGAAACTGAAGGATGAAGAAATACAGAGGGCCGCCAATGCAACAAGATTCCAGGTGGACCGCATCCGAAACATGCGGGTGAAAAGCCAGCATAAGCGACGCACTCCGATGATCCCAAAACTGGGGATACGAACCCCAGGGATCGATTGGCGTTCTCCCGTACAAGAAGGGTGAGCCTAGAAGAATTTCCGCATCGTTATTTCTCGTGTTATATTGTGACTACCGGTATCGTACGCGATCACTTTTACCACGTGTTTGAAGAACGCAAGATGGCTCCAGGTCCACGTATATGGCGCGGTGGCGACTGTTTCCTGCAGGATATTATCCACGTAAAACTCCACTTTATCGACCCCATAACTCACGCTCTGCACAGAGGCATTTATCGTGATTTTTCCGAAACAAAGCGGAGCCGGGAACGGAAGAATCTTCTTATCAGCAACGTAGATTGCATTTTCTGGGCGGTTAATCTTCATCTTGATCGGGGTGACAGCCAAGAGCGTCGGGTCACCTAATGCGACCAACCCGTAGTACCATTCTTTCTCCCATTGGACATACGGTGCTTGGGCATCAAACCATTCGCGGAATGCCTCCCCGATGCTTTTCCCTTCGCTGAGCGGCCGGTTGAAATCATCGAAATTCAGCATGCTTCCGCTTTTGGATGACGCAATCGTGATCAATCCGGAGGTCGTATGGAAAATATAGGACCCCGCAAGGTAGTTTTCATCAGTGAAACGCCCTGGGCCACAGGCAAACAAGTTATAAAACAACACCGGTGGATCACGATCTTGGATATCCTGGGAAAACACCCATGCGCCATGGTCAAAGAATACACCAAGGTTGAACGGACAGCCGTTCCCGATGCCTCGTTGCCAGGTCCCAAACGGCGCGCTCTCGCCTTCATCTGGCGTAACCGTCGATTCATTCCCAAGGTAATCGGTGCTCAATCGTGTTTTTTTGTCGGGATTCACGTACGGACCGTTGATAAGCCAGGTACCAATATGAGTTATTGGAGTGGGTTCAGGATCATATGAAAGACCACTGATTTCACTGCCGTTTGCTGTGCAGAACCGGGCGCTGAACCCATGCTCTCCCATCCACTGAGAAATCTTCACCATCAGCCTGTTTTCACCAGCTTGAAGTGTCACATTGACTTTCTTCATATCAGCTTGGAATCCCCCATACCGGTTATCGAACACGACCTCGTTACCATTCAGCCACACACGGGCGCCGTCATCGTACCCCATCCAGAGTTGGCACGTCGTCTGCGCCACCGAATAGATGCAGGCGTACGCATAGCACACGCCAAATTCCGCATTATTACAGTATTCACCTAAGTTGATGTACGGGTTCCCTGAATCATAGGTTGTCCAGGTTGTTCCATTCGTCACATCCCCCGCGTGAGGGTCAAGAGCGCTTTCGTCGACACCAAGGTAATTGGTCGTGAGATACTTCCAGAAATTATCTGATATGTCCTGGTGGAACCCATTCAGTAAGAAACTGCGTATATATGGCGCTTCCCCGCCATGCGAGGCGGGATCGTTCACTTGATAGAGGAGGTCAGAAAATGTGACGCCGTTTGAATCCGTGAACCGTGCCGAGAACTTGTAATCACCACCTTCCTGACTGATTTTACAGAGCAACCGGTTCCACCCAGCTTGAAGTGACACATTAACCGAGAACTGATCCTCAGTCCAGCCGCCATATCGATCTTTCGTGAGCACATTTGCGCCATTGAACCACACCTTGATGCCGTCGTCACTCCCGACAAGCAGCTTCGCAGGGCGACTCGTCGGGCTGTATACATAGACATTCGCGTACGAGGCAGATTCAGTGGGACGCGTGCTGAAGTAATGACCGCCTGAATAACTATGAACACAGACTTGAACAAAATGCTGGCCAAGGGACATCTGATGGAGATAATCTTCCGCGGTGGTGAAGTACCCGTAATCGTACCGGGTCACGTTCGGCCCGTAGATCAGATCAAGATTCACGTCCATGTCGAACCAATCCTCTTCCACGTACTCAAGCCCTCGCCAACGCTGCGAAAGCGCCCCGGTTCGATACGCGTGCGCTTTTGCGAAATAATCATTGATCATGTTTGCTTCAGAGTCATACGTCAGCGGATGTGCATTGATGCGCGCGACGTACACCTCGGGGCCCATATCACCGCTCCCTGCATCATGGGTGTCGTAGATCCCATCGTGATTTGTGTCTTGCCACCTGCCGTCAAGATCCATGTAAAACAAATCGCTCGGAAACACCTCACCGGAGACGTCAACCCATGCGGCAGTGATATCTCCGATAAGTACAATCCCACTCGCTCCTGCGTCGTACCGTGCGTTGATCCATGCCTTGATGTCCTCGGGGGTTCCCCCGGAAACCGATTGGATGAACACGACGTATCCTTCTGCCTCAAGATCAGCGAGGTATTGTGAAACACTGTTTTCAATTGAAGGGTACAACGAGTCATCCACCAGAATTCCCAATGAATAATTTTGGAGAACAGAATTCATCGTATATGGTGTTGCAAACAACGCCGGCGTCAAGGGATGGTTTTGTATGTAGTCAGCATACGTACCAGGGAGTTCCCCCTTCGGGGCATACCATTGCAGCTTTGCAAGGGAGCGACCGTCTTGTTGAGAAGAATCCTTTGAGGCAGTATTCATCCCTATTGGATTGCTTTTCGATGTCAACAGAGCCTGAATACATGATGCTGAGAGGAATAAAAAAACAAGACTGATTACGAATAGGATTTTTCCTTTTTTCTTCATATTGATTCCCCTGTACTCACTATAGAGTACTGATTTCTCTTCATTAATCTTTTGTCTTCCTTTATGAACGTACTTGGTGAAAAAGAATGACGGACGTCTCTTCCGTTCATTTATCGAAAAAGAAATTTCTTGCCAGTGATCCTCTCGTACGCCTCTTGATATTTCCTTGTTGTTTCATCAATTACTTCTTTAGGGAGGTGTGGCGGTGTTGAGTTTTTATCCCACCCGGTTGAAATAAGGTAATCACGGACGTACTGTTTGTCAAAACTTGGTTGCAGGCGGCCTGGTTCATAGTGGTCCGCAGGCCAGAACCGAGAGGAATCAGGCGTGAGCGCCTCGTCGATCCAGAGAAGCTCATCGTTCAGCAGCCCGAACTCGAATTTGGTATCCGCGATGATGATGCCTTGTTTCAACGCGTACTCCACCGCGGTATTGTAGATTGTTAATGAGTAGTCCTTCAATTTGTGTGCGATGTCGCGTCCGACAAGTCGCGTCATCTCCTCGATGGAGATGTTGATATCGTGGCCTGAGGCTGCTTTCGTCGAAGGGGTGAATAACGGTTCGTCAAACTTCTCGGATTCTTGCAACCCTTTCGGTAATTTGATTCCGCAGACGGTCCCGTCTTTTTTATACGAGCTCCACGCAGATCCCGACAAATAGCCTCGTACGATGCACTCGATTGGCACGACCTTGGTCTTCTTCACCAGCATGCTGCGATACGCAAGCTCTTTTTTGTAGCCCCGGACTTCTTGAGGGAAATCAGCAACCTCGGTGGAAATCACCTGGTTGGGGATGATGTCTTTTGTGTAATCGAACCAGAATTTCGAAAGCTGGGTGAGGCACACGCCTTTCCAGGGAATCGGGTCTGGTAGCACGATATCGAACGCGGAGATCCTGTCGGTTGCAACCAGTAGCAGATTTCCGTTTGCGCTATAGATATCCCGGACCTTGCCTTTGCTGACAATAGGTAATGGTAAATCTGTGTTCACAACGATGTGTGCACTCATCATCTCGGCCCCCATGATGCTTCTATGAGACGGTAGCTCCTTCCTTTACTTTGTGGTCGGTGACCACAATATAACCTTTTGTTTTAAGTGGCTTTCCGTTATAAACGACACGACCTTCGTTGTCCACGACCATGGGTGCTTCTTTGAATGCCGTAAATTCAAGGACGGGTACCGGCTCCCGGGCGACTCCGTCAACGCCGACCTCCGCGCCAGGGGTACTTTCCCGTGGGTTCAGGAGGGTGACCATACCGCTCGTAGTGTCTGTCGCGGCAAGTAACATCCCTTTTGATTCCACGCCTCGTATGGTTGCGGGTTTCAGGTTTGTGACCATCACGATTGATTTCCCCAGGATTTGTTCTTTCGAGTAGTATGGTTTCATCCCTACGACGATGGTGCGTTTCCCGAGTGGCCCCAAATCCACCTGCATGACGTATAGTTTATCTGCTTGCGGATGGTCTTGTACATCTATGACTTTTGCGACCCGTAGATCAAGCTTGGAGAACGGGTCTGATTCTGAGACAATCTGTGTTAGCTCAAGTTTCTTGAATACAGGTGCTGGTAATTCCAATGGTGTTCCTGCTGATAGTTCCGCGGTTGCCTCATCCCAGTGCTTAATCGGGTGGGTCTTTCCCAGCATTTTCCAGATGCGAGCTGCAGAGAAGGGCAGATATGGTTCTGTAAATACCGCAAGTGCTTGAACAAGACGCAGACAGACATGGAGAACCGTCCCGCAGCGTTCCTTCTGTGTTTTCAAGAGATTCCATGGTTGGTTACGGTCAAAGTAGACGTTCCCGTACTGCGCAAGGTTCATCGCTGCCCGAAGCCCTTTCTTAAAGGAGCATTGTTCTAAGGACTCCGCGATTTCTTTAGCAGTTTCCTCGATTCTCTGCAAAGCTTCCTTATCCATGGGCTCCAAGGTTCCCAGCGGAGGGATCGACCCGAAGTTCTTGCTCGTAAAGGTGACGACACGGTGGACAAAATTACCGTAGGTTCCCACGAGCTCATCGTTGTTCTTCGCGACAAAGTCGTTCCACAACCAGTCCGTATCTTTGTTCTCAGGCATGTTTATAGAAAGATAATACCTCACCACGTCCGCGTCGAATCGTTTCAGGATTTCCGGCACCCAAATCCCGATACCACGGCTTTTAGAGAACTGCTCCCCTTTCAAGGTGAGGTACTCGTTCGCCGGGATGTCGTATGGCAGGTTCAGTGTTTCGTCGTACCCCATGAGGATCGAGGGCCAGATGATGGAATGGAACGGGATGTTGTCCTTTGCGAGGAAATAGTAATGTTTCGCCTCTGGGTTTTTCCACCATTCCTCCCATTTCCCTGCCTGGTGGTGCTTTTTTGACCATTCTTTGCTCGCGGAGAGGTACCCGATGACCGCGTCAAACCAGACGTAGATGCGTTTGTGTTCAAAACCGAACACCGGGACTTTGATCCCCCAGCTGATATCCCTAGTGATTGCCCGGTCCTGTAACCCGTTTTGCAGCCAGTTGTTGGTGAATTTCAGGACGTTTGCCTTCCAAAATTTTTTCCCTTGTAACCATTTGAGAAGCTTCGTTTCAAAGGTACTGAGGGCGAAGAAGAGATGCTCTGTGGTTTGCTTGACAGGTGTTCCCCCGCAGATCTTGCATCGGGCATTGATGAGTTCAAAGGGATCAAGGAGTTTTCCACAGTTGTCACACTGATCGCCTCGTGCCTCTGATGTGTTGCAGTACGGGCAGGTCCCCTCAACGTATCGATCCGGGAGGAATCGTGAACAATTTTGACAATAATACGCCTCAAGGCTTTTTCTGTAGATATATTTGTTTTGATAGAGGACAAGGAAGATTTCCTGTACGGTTCCCTCGTGGTTTGGCGTCGTTGTCCGGGTGAACAGGTCAAATGAGATGCCGAGTTGCTTCATGTTCTCGGTATGCTCACGGTGGTAGCGGTCCACGATTGCTTGCGGTGTGGTATGTTCTTTTTCTGCGGTTATGGTGATTGGTGTCCCGTGTTCATCACTACCGGAGACCATGAGGATATCATTGCCTCTCAGGCGGTTGTATCGTGCGAAGATGTCCGCGGGGAGATAGCACCCTGCGATATGTCCGAGATGTAGCGAGCCATTTGCGTATGGCCATGCGACGCCGATGAAGATTTTTTCGCCCATGGAAATCCTGACTGAATACTAAGCAAGACTTTTAATTCTTCCGAAAAGAATTGTGTCATTTGAACAAAAAAATAGTTACTACATTAAAAGAAGCAGTACGGAAATTGTAGAACGGAAAGGCGCAATACCATACACCCCTATAAAGGAATAAACTGAAGAAATCAGCCAAAGTTGCAGACTGTAAAATTTTAGCGGCTTTGCCCGTAAACTCCGTTTTGCCTGAAAAGTAGAATTTTTGCCTGTAAAGTCGATTATTCAATACTTTTCCTTAGACACGTTTTTGGGGTCCATCCGTTTGCTAAGGAACCTTGTTTT